>Ga0209287_10000183_pt1 | contig 41624 bp, 53 predicted proteins | sample PPLLak3cmMay2015_2_FD_187255 | JGI IMG/M metagenome (GOLD analysis project Ga0209287, IMG submission 187255) | Freshwater sediment microbial communities from Prairie Pothole Lake near Jamestown, North Dakota, USA - PPLs Lake P8 Core (1) Depth... | ecosystem: Environmental > Aquatic > Freshwater... | reverse complement strand
TTGAAACAGACACAATGGAGGTTGAACCGATCCGGAATCCTAATATCTCCCTCGGCGGAGGCGCAGGAACGCAATCAGCTCAGCTGATGGCGGAAAAGGGGGTAGCCTCGGTGTTGACGGGAAATTGCGGCCCTAACGCATTCAGAGTCTTCGGCGCAGCCGGCATCGATGTGATAACCGGGGTAAACGGCCAGGTCCGCAGCGCGGTTGAACAGTTCAAATCAGGATCCCTGGCCCATTCCGCCGAACCTAATGTCCAGAGCCATTTCGGTATGGGCGGAGGCGGAGGTATGGGTGGCGGCATGGGGAGAGGCATGGGCCGAGGCGGCGGCATGGGAAGAGGCATGGGCGGAGGCACAGGAAGGGGTTTAGGCGACAGGGGATTCTCGCCACCCGTCCAGGAACAACGCGGCATGCCTTCAGACAAAGATAATATTGAGGATCTAAAAAATGCGGCAAGCAATCTGAAAAACCAGCTTGAAGCCATTGAGGCCAGGCTCATGGACCTGGAAAAAAAATGAGCGAAGACGAACTGGATGATTTTGTAGAAAAGATGCAGGACCAGATCTTCGAAGAGACCAGGGAAACCTACGGTGAAGTTGCCTATCAAAGATGGCTTAATCCCTTATATATGGGACCCATGGAAAATCCCGACGGCTACGCAAAAGTTACAGGGCCATGCGGTGATACCATGGAGATCTTTTTGAGATTTGAGAATGACCAGGTCAGAGAGGCATCCTTTATGACAGACGGCTGCGGAGGAAGCGCCGTGTGCGGCTCATTTGCCGCGGAACTGGCTATAGGCAGGACGCCCGACAAACTGATTGATGTAACGGGCGAGGAAATACTAAAGGTCCTGGGCTGTTGTTTTCCGAAAGAGGATCAGCACTGCTGTTTCCTTGCCGCGGGGACACTGCAGGAGGCGCTGAACGACTACATGATTAAACAGACAAAAAAGGTTAATGAAGATAATACATAAGGAGTGAAGAATGATTATCAGCATAGCAAGCGGCAAGGGCGGAACAGGGAAAACGAGCATGCTGGCAGCCTTTGCATCTCTGGCAAAGAATAAGGCACTCTGTGACGCCGACGTGGATGCGACGGATCTTCATCTGATAATGGATCCCAGAGCCATTGAGAAACATAATTTCGATTCAGGGCATACAGCTGTTATTGATCAGGACAAGTGCCCCGAATGCGGGACAGCCATGACGCGCGAATAAGGCCTGTAGCCTGACAATTTATAAAGCGAAAGCGCACCGGCAGTGAAAAATGAAATCCTGCAGGAGAAGCCTGTCAGGTTAATTCATAAAGGGAAGGATAATGCAATGTGACAGATGCGGGGCCATGATTGCCGATGGCGAAGAAAGGAAGCTTAACGGGCAGGTCCTCTGCGAAGACTGCTGTATAGATCTTATGTCCCCTTTGAAGGCATGCGATCCCTGGGCCGTATATAGCGCGAAATCCTTTGCCCGGCATAAGGGTGATAACCTGAGACTTACTCCTGTTCAGGAGAAGATTTTAAATATATTAAAAGATGGCCCCGTTGAACCGGCCATGCTGTCTAAAGGATTGGAGACAAAGGCTGCGGAACTGGAACGGGAGTTGGCCGTATTACGCCACATGGAGAAGATCAGAGGAGAGTTAAAGGATGGTAAACGTTTTATCCGGCTATGGGAATAGCTTTTGTTATTTGAATGGTCAGGCTGTCATCTTCAGCTGAAACATTTACCGGTAAACGCAGCCGGGTGATCTTACAGGAGAGTAGAATTGGCTTTAAAGGATTATTACCGTCTTTTAGATGTAGAAAAAGAAGCATCCGGAGAAGAGATTAAAAAATCCTATCGCAGGCTTGCAATGAAATACCACCCCGACAGAAATATGAACGATCCTGATTGCGGGGAACGGCTTAAAGAAATAAACGAGGCATATCAGGTCCTGGGCGATGAGTCTAAAAAAAGGCAGTACGATTTAATATGCAGGAGTTTGAAAGGTGACCAGATTTTTTACAACCGTGATCTGAACGACGAATGGAATGACATACTCAGGGAATTTTTACGGGGCAGTTTTTCTGTTAGAGGCTGGGGAGGCGGCAGGGGCGGCGGATTTCGGAAGGGCGGATGCGGCCGATGGAAATGGAATCAACAATAACAAGGAGAGAATCATATGTCTTACAAACCGGAAGTTGATATGGGAAAATGTATCGGGTGCGGCGATTGCGTCGAAGTGTGTCCTGTGGATGTCTATGAGATCCAGGACGGCAAATCGGTGCCGGTCAATGCAGAAGAATGTCTGGGCTGTGAAAGTTGCGTTGAAGCATGTGAGGAAAGGGCTATAACCCTGACGGAAATTTAATATGATTTTATTTATGCTTAAAAATATATTGGCAAAGATAAATTAAAGACATGGAAAAAGCCATCATAATTACACATGATAAAAAAAACTATCAAAGGTTAAAGGCATTGATCAAAGATCTTTTTCCCGAAGTCGATGTTTCTTTGCTTTTAGAAGACAATCGATATTCAGAGGAAGATCTTATTAATTTATTTCTTAACAGGACTGTAATTTTAAGAGGGAATAATTAGCTGGTGATTGTTATTATCACGCCATAATATTTTCATGAGGCATATACATTAACTTGTAATTGGCCATACTATGGAAAACACATTCTAGGCTGCATTTGGCGCTGGTATTCTTGCCGCAGTTGCGACATCTGGCGGCCCTGACAACCCCCGTGGGCATGTTCATTTCATACCCATATATCAGCAAAATCAATCAGACGTTTCTGGGCGCCCTCCTGGCTTTTTCTGCAGGCGAGCTGGTTTACGTAGGAGCTACCCATCTTCTGCCCCAGGCAGAAACGGAAAACAGAAAATACAGTCTGGTTGCACTGGGAGCAGGGATTCTTGTAGCCATTATCATAGTTCTTTCAAAGGCATAGGAATGCATAATATGCGTTAGAGGGATATTAAGCAGGTCAGGGAGCCACTTCATGGGACTTCAGCGAAAAAATCCGGTCGGGGTTGATAAATCAGAGAAAGTTTCTCATAATATTACCTTTTACAGGTTTATCATTGAGAGCCTTCCAGTGGGCATTATTACAGTCAACCAGAAAATGAAAATCATTAGCCTTAACTGGTGGGCTGAACGGCTTACGGGTTATTCCGAGAACGAGGCGGCCGGTTGCTATTGCGTCGATATACTCCAGGGTGGAATGTGCAAAAATAACTGCCCCTTGAAAAAGGCTATCACAAGGCAGCACCCCCTGGTAAAGGTTGATACTACGATTATTAACAGGCATGGTGAAACCATTCCAGTCAGGGTGAATACGGCAGCCCTTTTGGACGACAATGGAGACCTTATTGGAGGTGTGGAGGCATTCCAGGACATCTCCCAACTGAAGACCCTGGAACGAGAAAAGGACAGCATTATCTCAATGTTCGCCCATGATATTAAGTCTTCACTGACAACCATCCACGGCTTTTCCCTGAGGCTGCTCAAGAAATCAAAGCAACTGGACGAGGAGAAGCAGAGGGAATATTTTAACATTATTAATCAAGAATCGGGGAAGCTTGAATCCCTGATAAACGATTTTCTGGAATTCTCCAGATTACAAACGGGACGGCTAAAACTGAACTTGAGCAGCACTTCACTTGATAAAACATTGATGGAGCTTTCCGATGCCTATCAGTTAAAAGCAACGCAATTCGGACTCCATATAACGATCAAAAATGATGAAGTACTCCCGGTAATCATTTGCGACAGCAATAAGTTGGTAAGGGTTTTCAGCAATCTTTTAGACAACGCCATCAAATTTTCAAAAGGAAAAGGAACTATCACCCTATCCGCCCATGAAACCACTAACGAGGTGATTATTGAGGTAAAAGACGAAGGCACTGGTATTCACCCGGATGATCTGCCCTATGTTTTTGACAGCTTTCGCCGCGGCATAGGCGCAGAACATAAGGAGGGCTTCGGACTGGGGCTGGCCTCAGTAAAGGCCATTGTAGAGGGACACGGGGGACGGGTTTCCGTTAAAAGCAACCTGGGCAAAGGGAGTGTTTTTTCCGTAATCCTGCCTAAGGCCGGGACACCGGATTATTAAAAACAGTTCTTCTCCGGATTTTTCAAGAAAAAATGATTAAGGGATTGATGATTCAGGCTTTCGGTTTTACTGCTTCAGGTTGATTTATAATAGAAACATTAAAATTCATAACAGACATGGAACGATAAAATTGCTATTTTTATTTAAAAGCTGAAAACTCTATGAGGAGGAGTTTTATGAGTTTGAAAGTCGATCCCGGTGTTATGAAGGATCTGAAGAAATTCGGGATGAAGGACGCCGGCAAATGTTATCACTGCGGAAACTGTACCGCGATATGCCCTCTTGCTGAGAAGGACAACACCTTCCCCAGGAGGATGATAAAATACGCCCAGATGGGTTTAACGGAGAAAATTATGCAAAGCCCTGAACCCTGGCTGTGCTATTATTGCGGAGACTGTTCGGATCAATGCCCCAGGGGCGCTGACCCCGGAGAGGCAATGATGGCAATGAGGAGATACCTGACATCCAAATACGACTGGACGGGGTTTTCACGGAAGTTTTACATATCACACACATTCGAGATCATTGCGGTAGTTATAGTTGCCCTGCTGGTAGGTCTGGCCCTCCGGATATTTCATATGCCCTCTCCCAATATGGAGCATGCCTGGCTTAATTCCGTATGGCCGGCAGAGAAGGTGGAGATTGCCGACCTTATTATGGCCGTCATACTCTCTGCCCTCCTATTTAGCAATACCTACAGGTGTTTCAGCTTTATAATGGGGGACCTGAAATTCAAGGTGCCCTTAAGCATTTATATTAAACAAGGCAGGGAGCTTATCATACATTTTCTTACCCAGAAGAGGTTTGGGCAGTGCACCGACAGGATGCAGTGGTTTGTCCACCTGATGATTATGACTGGTTACTGTACCGTGTTCCTTCTAGTGGCGGTCTTCCTGGCAGGAGGCATAGAGTTTATAGGGCTTGCATGGGAGCCTATCCGTTTCCAGAGGGATGTAATATATCCTATCTGGCATCCCATGCGCTTCCTGGGTTACTATGCGACCTTCGCGATACTTTATGGAACTACCTATGCCATCATCGGCCGGTTAAAAAAGTCAAAGACACCCTATAAGAATTCCCACGCTACTGATTGGATGTTCCTGATACTTTTGCAATTGACGACCCTTACCGGGATAATCATGCATTGCACAATAATTATTGACATGCCCATGACTACCTATGTCCTGTACGTGGTCCACCTGATGGTCGCCATACCAATGCTCGTCCTTGAGGTGCCTTTCGCGAAGTGGGCGCACTTGGCCTATAGGCCTGTTGCCATTTATCTTATAAAGGTGAAGGAGGAATACAACAGGAGGCTTCAGGCTGTTGAGTAGAGGATATGATACTTTTTTTCCAAAAGTCCGGCTTCCCTATTTTCAAAAACCCAGTTGAAATATTTATTGTTTCCATGTCGCCGGCAGTAATCTTATCCGGGGTTTGAGAATATTGCGAGCAGGATTTTTACTGCTAAAAAGAGGAGCTTATTTTGAACAGCATATCTCCATTACCTTCTCTCGTGATTAAAGGCAAGACCATACGCGTTCCCATCATTCAGGGCGGCATGGGCGTTGGAGTCTCCCTTTCGCCTTTGGCCGGAGCCGTTGCAAGAGAAGGGGGCGTCGGTATAGTATCGAGCGCAGCCCTCGACAGGATTGTCTCCAAAAGAAAGGGGAAGAAGTGCTCCACCTATGAGGCTGTCTTCGAAGAAATATCCTTGGCAAAAACGGCCGGTGGCGCATCGGGTATCAATATCATGGTTGCCCTTGCACGGGATTATGACGATACGGTAAAGGCGGCTATTGATGCTGGCGTAGACGTTATCATCTCCGGAGCGGGGCTGCCTCTCAGGCTGCCCATCATCAAGAATCCGAAAGAGACGGCCCTTATACCCATCGTTTCTTCAGCAAGGGCGCTTGAACTTATTTGCAGAAAATGGGAACGAGTAGGCTACAGGCCCGACGCCGTTGTTCTTGAAGGTCCCTTGGCTGGCGGACATCTGGGCTTCAAGCTGGAAGATATCCAGCTGGAATCCAACAGACTGGAAAATCTATTACCCCCTGTAAAAGAGATGGCTGTCAAATACGGCGATTTTCCCGTTATCGTCGCAGGTGGCATCTATACCTATGAGGACATAGTCTCATTTCTCCTTATTGGAGCGGACGCTGTGCAGATGGGCACTCGATTTCTCGTTACCGAGGAGAGCAGCGCTAATGATGCATACAAACAGGCCGTCATAAATGCCGATACGGAGGACATCCTCGTCGCACAAAACCCTGGCTCTCCTTGCGGCTTGCCTTTCAGGGTACTCAAGGGTTCCCCTATGTTTCAAGGTATTCTTGAACAAAAGAGAAAGCCTCTCTGCGACAAGGGCTATGTTCTCATGAAAGACCGGGAGGGCAACTACACTCAATGCCGGGCAAAAGCCGATGACGGCGGCAGCTTCTGCATCTGCAATGGTCTATTGAGCTCAGCCGGGTATAATCCACAAACGGAGGACCCTCTCTACACTGTGGGCGACAACGGGTACCGCATCGACAAAGTGACCACCGTTAAAAAACTAATGGATGAACTGACGGGAAAAACAGTAACTATATTTTAATCCTAGTCTATTGTTTTGCGTCAATATGATGTTTTCAACTTTTATACGAAAGACCCATAAAAAATGATCATTCATGTCCCGTCCTATAGGAACAGTCGCAAGGATGCGACTTAATCCCATACACTGATAAGCACAAATGCGACCCATTTTCTTTTTATGTAAAAACATCCGCCTAATATCTTACCTATAATCGGATAGTTATGTTTGTTATTGGATTAGCATGTTATTGGCACAAATCATGCTCCATATCCAAATAACAACATAAGGAGTTTTAATGATAAAGACAGCATTTGCATATTGGGAAAACAGGATCGCGCCTGTGTTCGACACAGCTCGCGAGATTCACGTTGTTGAGATAGAATCAGGAAAAATTATAGGGGAATCCCTGTGCAGTATCTCCGAAACAATGCCCAGCGCCAGGGCGCTCCGTCTGGCTGAATTAGGCATAGGCACTCTGGTTTGCGGCGCTATTTCAAGCACTATGCACAAACTGGTAGAGGCGTACGGGATACAGGTGATCTCCTTCGTGGCCGGCGATACGAAGGATGTAATTCATGCATGGCTTACAGGAAATATTCATGATGGACTCTTCTGCATGCCTGGATGCGGGCATGGGCGCAGACATCGGCACGGGGGCATGCATGGGCCCGGAGACGCCGCGCCTGTCATGAATAAAAATGCACGCCTTGCAGGTAGAGGCTCTAAAGGAAGCCAGGTCAGAGTCAACAAAATATAATGCCGCATTAATTAAGTTTTTGGCCGAAAGCTGATAGCTTTAGGTTGAAAGCGCGAATCCGACGCATTTTTCGGATGAACATTATTTATAACAAAGGAGGACAAGACAATGCCTGGAAGAGATGGAACAGGACCAATGGGAATGGGAGCAATGACAGGACGCGCTGCCGGATTGTGCGCGGGTTTCAGCGCCCCGGGATATGCCAATCCGATCCCCGGTCGGGGCTTCGGAATGGGGTTCGGACGCGGCTCCTTCGGAGGACGGGGAGGAGGCGGCAGGGGCCGGCGCAATATGTATTACGCCACCGGTCTGCCGGGTTGGATGAGGGACCCCGGCTACGCCGCTCCTTATGGATTTCAGAGTAACTACATGAAGCCTGATCCGCAGATGGAGAAACAGACCCTCAGGGGTCAGGCCGATGCCCTGCAATCCGAACTTGATTTTATCAGGAAACGCCTGGATGAGATCGAAAAAGACAATAAGGCAAATTAAAGAAGACAACAGACCTTACCCGGCGGCATGATACCTCCGCTGTTATTCCTGCTTAAGCCTGAATCCGGCCGTGGGCACAAGATTCAGAGCGTGACACTGGATGAGATTATATAAGCGGGATGACAACCCTTAGCATGCCGCGGGGAATTTATTCGATAAGGAGGTTATAAATATGCCAGGACATAATGGAACAGGACCAACTGGTGCCGGCCCGATGACAGGAAAGGCAAAAGGATATTGCATAATAGAACTGCCTGAAAATAAAGATATGCCCCGAATAGTGTCAGAAGTCTTGACAGAGATGAATGAGACACAGTCTTCGGATTCGACATGGACTGAGACCGCCCATTTATATTACAGGGCCAGGCAAATTCAATCGACCCTTAATGATCTTAATAACCGCATTGACATCTTGAAAAGGAACAACATTAGAAATGCCCAAAGTAAAATTCTCTCCTCAGGATAAAGATATTGAAATTGCTGACGGAACAACCATCCTGACGGCGGCCCAGGCTGCCGGAGTTTATATCAATAACCTCTGCGGCGGCAATGGAGTATGTGGGAAATGCCGTGTTCAGGTGATCAACTCAAGAATTCATGCAGACATGCATTCGATGAGCTTTCTTTCAAAACAGGAGATAACCGAGGGGTATGCGCTGGCCTGCCAGACAAGGGTTGACGGCGATATGAAGATAATTATTCCTCCCGAATCCATTCCGGAGGAGCCTAAAATCCTTCTCGAAGGCATTCAGGTGAATTACAGCAGCCCTGAAAAGATTTTTTTGCATAAAATTCCTGCCGATCCCGCCAGCCTGATTGATCCTTTTATTCAAAACATATACCTGGAGATGGGTGAGCCGTCACTGGATGACAATATCAGCGATGTGGACCGCCTTATAAGGGAGCTTAGAAAAAAGACAGGATATGGTTTTTTTGATATATCTTTAGGTTGCCTCAGGGGCCTCGCTTTAAATCTCAGGAACAACGGGTGGAAAGTTACAGCAACAATAGCCAGGCGATCCCATGCCTGGCAGATATTGCAGGTCAGGGGGGGAGACGCCTTTGAACAAAGCTATGGTGTGGCTGTTGACGTGGGAACCACAACAATTGTTGTTCAATTGATAAATATGAAATCCGGAGCTGTTGTCGGTGTGGCCGGAAGCCATAATCTGCAGAGCCGCTACGGAGAAGATGTAATATCCAGGATGATATATGCATGCGGCCGGGAACAGGGGTTGAACCCCCTCAATACTGCGGTGGTAAAAACCATCAATGACCTGATTCTCAGCCTTGCAGCAGAAAAAGGGATCAACCCTGATAATATATATGCAATAGCAGCTGCGGGCAATACCACGATGACACACCTGCTTTTTAATCTCATGCCCTGCGCCATAAGGCTGCAACCCTATGTCCCAACGGCAAGCGTCTATCCTCAGGTCTCTTCAAAAGAGATGGACATCAAAATTAACCCTGATGGAGCAATGGAAGTTTTACCATCCGTATCCAGCTATGTGGGCGGGGATATTGTCGCAGGAATCCTTGCATGCGGCATTGCGGACAGACCTGAAACAAGAGCTCTCATTGATGTTGGAACAAACGGCGAAATTGCGTTAGGAAATAATCAATGGCTGGTCTGCTGTTCGGCATCCGCAGGGCCTGCCTTTGAAGGGGGAGGAATAAAATACGGCATGAGGGCCACCCGCGGGGCCATAGAAGAGGTAATCATTGAGGATGACAACGTGCGTTATAAGACAATAGGCAATGCAAAACCCAGAGGCCTTTGCGGCAGCGGTCTTATAGACTGTCTTTATGAATTTTCCCGCAACCATATTATAGATGGAGATGGCACTTTAAGATTAGAGACGGATAACGGAAGGATTGTCGAGAAGGACGGTGAGTCCCAGTTCATCCTGGCCTACCCTGACGAAACGGAAAACGGTCATGAGCTTGTTGTTACCCAGTCCGACATTAATCATTTAATCCGGTCAAAGGGGGCGGTATTCGCAGCCATCAAATCTCTTGTGGACTATGTGGGATTGACCTTTAGGGATATAAATGCTTTTTATGTTGCAGGCGGGTTCGGGGTTAATCTTGATATCCGAAAGGCAATCGGGATAGGACTGCTGCCCGATATTGAGCCTGAAAGTATACAGTTTGTAGGCAACAGCTCTTTAATGGGCGCGCGCATGTATCTCCTTTCAGCGCAAGCTGCCGGGAGGTCGGTGGAGATCGCAAGGATGATGACTAATGTCGAATTATCCAATTATCAGCCCTTCATGGATGAATACGTCGCCGCGATGTTCCTGCCTCACACTGATAGAAGGCTTTTCCCTTCTGTAACTTATTGAGGGGGGGCATGGAATATAAAGCATGATAAAAAAAGAAGAGGAAATAAATACCTTGACTGGTCAATATAAATATCTCTTCGGGCCGGTGCCGTCACGCCGTTTCGGACGGTCCCTTGGAGTGGACCTGACCCCCTATAAGACTTGCACTCAGGATTGTGTATTCTGTCAGCTGGGGAGAACAACGGACTTAACTGTCGCGCGTGATGAATTCGTGCCTGTTAATGAGGTTAATAAAGAACTTGGCAAATGGTTAAAGACCGACGGAACTGCCGATCATATAACCCTCAGCGGTTCCGGTGAACCGACGCTGAATTCCCGCTTTCATGACGTGATTCAGTATGTGAGAGAAAACAGCCATATTAAAACAGTCCTGTTGACCAATGGCTCCCTTCTTAATATCCCGGAGGTTCGGAGCGGGGCCTCCCGCGCTCATATTGTCAAGGTTTCCCTCAGTGCCTGGGACGAAAGGTCCTATGGCTGGGTAAATCGGCCTCACCCCTCACTAGAGTTCAAACAGCTTGTTGACGGGTTAAAGAGATTCCGGGACCAGTTCTTCGGGGAACTTTGGATAGAGGTCTTTCTTGTATGGGGCATGAACTCCACCCCATCTGATGTAATGAGGATAGCAAAGCTGTCCGAGGAGATCCTCCCGGATCGCATCCAGCTCAATACTGCTGTACGTCCGCCGGCAGAAGATTTTGTCGATCCCGTTCCAAAGGAAAACATTGCTTCTCTTTGCAATCTTTTTCGCCCGACAGCGGAGGTAATAACGGATTTTGTTGATGAAGAGGACATCAAATTGAAGGCGAACAGGGAAACGATCCTGGCAATGCTTAAACGCAGGCCCTGCACTCCAAATCAGATAGCCTCAGCCTTCGGCATGCATCTCAATGAGGTCTCAAAATATCTCGGAAGCCTGATCCGGAGCGGCTTGATACGTGAAAAACGGGAAAACGGGGATTTATATTATATTGCATTAACTATGGACAATTGTCCCAACCCGCCCCTGAAAAAATTGAAAATTCAGACAGTATATAAATAACCAAGGAGGCAATACAATGAAGATAGCAGTTACATCCACAGGCACTACGCTTGACGATAATGTTGAGGCGCGATTCGGACGGTGTCCCTATTTCCTGATTATCGAGACAGACACAATGGAGGTTGAACCGATCCGGAATCCTAATATCTCCCTCGGCGGAGGCGCAGGAACGCAATCAGCTCAGCTGATGGCGGAAAAGGGGGTATCCTCGGTGTTGACGGGAAATTGCGGCCCTAACGCATTCAGGGTCTTCGGGGCAGCAGGCATTAATGTCATTACAGGGGTGTCCGGGAACGTGCGCAGCGCTGTAGAGCAATATAAATCAGGAGCCCTGCCCCATTCTTCTGTGCCTAATGTCCAAAGCCATTACGGCATGGGCGGCGGAGGCGGGAGAGGCATGGGCAGAGGACAGGGGTTTTCAAGGGGTCTTGGAGACAGGGGATTCGCTCCGCCCCCTCAAGGTCAGGACACGGCTTCCTCCGATATAGAGGGCCTCGAAAGCCTGAAGAAGACAGCCAACAGCCTTCGGGGCCAGCTTGATGCTATAGAGGCCAGACTGAAGGAGATGGAAAAGAAATGAGCGACGACGAGCTTGATGATTTTGCAGAGAAGATGCAAGCACAAATCTTTAAGGAGACCAGGGATGACTACGGCGAAGTAGCCTTTGATAGATGGCTAAATCCCTTATATGCCGGTCATATGGAAAATCCGGACGGATACGCCATGGTTACCGGACCCTGTGGGGATACTATGGAGATCTTTTTAAGGTTTGAAAATGACCGTGTCAGAGAGGCATCTTTTATGACCGACGGGTGCGGGGGTAGTGCTGTGTGCGGCTCGTTCGCTGCTGAACTGGCCATGGGCAAAACCCCGGACGAATTGATTGAAGTTACAGGCGAAAGGATACTCCAGGTCCTTGGCAAATTCCCGAAGGAGGATCAGCACTGCTGCTTTCTTGCCGCCAATACACTTCAGGAGGCATTGAAGAATTATAGGACCAGACAGGTAATAAATGAAAGACAGCTGTAGCTGAAAGGGCTGTTGAAACTTCTGGATTCGGGACCACAAGCAATATCAGGAAGGAAGGATTTATATGGAAACCGTCTTTGAACCTACAATAATCTCATTCTGCTGCCGCTGGTGCTCATACGCCGCCGCCGATCTGGCCGGCTCCATGAGGATACAGTACCCCGCCAATGTCAAGATCATTATGGTGCCCTGCACCGGGAGGGTGGACATAATACACGTTCTTAATGCCATCGAGAAAGGGGCAGACGGCGTATTCCTTTCCGGATGTCTGATAGGTGACTGTCATTATATCTCTGGGAATATCAAGGCGGCAAAACGCATTGCCTACACGAAAAAGCTTATTGAAGAGGCAGGCATAGAACCCGGGAGGGTCGAAATATTTTATAATGCCGCGTCAATGGGCCCCCAGTTTGCCGAGACCTGCAGAAAATTCACGGAAACAATCAGGGCATTGGGGCCTGTTTATGGTGATAAAAAGCCCCGTCTCGCTCAGGAGACTGTGGGCGCTGATTCTCTTCTTGATGTTCAAGCGCCCTAAACCTGGTAACTTTTTAAAACCGGTAATTAATGATTTTTATCTCTAAAATATCAGTAATTTTAAAGGAGAAATATTATGGAATACAGCTTCAATAAAATACTGGACATGTCATTTGATGAGGCAGTAGACAGAGTCACTGAGGAATTAAAGAAAGAGGGCTTTGGTATTCTTTCTGATATCGATTTACAGGCGACATTAAAGAGGAAGCTTGACGTAGATTTCAGGAGATACAGGATACTGGGCGCATGCAACCCCTCTTTCGCATACAAGGCCCTCCAGGTGGAGAGCAGGATAGGAACAATGCTGCCCTGCAATGTGATTATACAGGAGATCGAACCGGATAAAAATGAGGTATCAGCCATAGACCCTATTGCATCCATGCAGGCTATTGAGAACCCTTGGTTAAGGGATATTGCCGTTCAGATGCGGGCAAAACTAAAAAAAGTAATTGAGAGTCTTTAATATAATTGATATCTTCATGCTTTAATTATTTAAACAAATATTAAGATTTAAGGAGGATTAACCATATATGGAATCGGTTGATTTTTTAAAAATTATCACAAGAGTGCCTGATCACGCTCAAAACCCGCGCAATAATGGACCTCTAAATAATTTTAACGGCCATGCGCGAATTACCGGCCCCTGCGGAGATACGATGGAATTCTGGATCTCTTCTGTTGACGATAAAATAGAACATATCGGCTTCACTTCAACTGGGTGCGGCACATCACACGCTGCGGGGAGTATGACGACCTGTATGGCCAAGGGAAAGAGCGTAAAGGAAGCGCTTAATATTCAGCAGAAGGATGTGCTGGAGGCCCTCGGAGGTTTGCCGAAGGAAAGCGAACATTGCGCCCTGCTGGCCACCAATACCCTTAAAGCCGCATGCGAGGATTATCTGAATCAAAAAGTGAAGTAAGGTTTGCATATGTTATATAAAAAATAGAAGTCCCGACTCTCGGTGTGTTTTTTGCGTTGGCAAATATCACACCGTTTTATTTGCTAATCACAGAATAGAAACCACAATAGAAATAGCTGAAAGGAAATATCATGAAAGTCATTATCATCGGAGGCGTGGCAGCAGGTCCAAAGGCCGCTTCCAAGATTATCCGCATGAAGCCTGATGCGGACATTACTATCATCGAGAAGGGCGTGCTCCTGTCATATGCAGGATGCGGCCTGCCTTATTATATTTCCGGTGAGGTCAAGGAACAGAGGCATCTGATGGAGACCCCGGCAGGTGTGGTGCGGGATGCCGCCTTTTTTCAGCATGTCAAAAACCTGAAGGTCCTGAACAACACGGAAGTCCTGGAGATCGAGCGAGCGAACAAGAGAATCCATGTAAAATCACTTACCGGGGGCGAGGAATCCTGGCTTGATTATGACGTTCTGGTACTTGCCACCGGGTCCTCACCTGTAATTCCACCTATCACGGGTGTGAACAAGGAGAACGTGTTCACCCTTCATGGCGTTCATGATGCCGAAGGCATCAAAAGAACTCTGGCGGAGCATCAGGCCAAGGACGTCGTCATCATCGGCGGCGGTCTTATCGGCGTGGAGACCACCGAGGCATTGGCCTCTCATGGCTGCCGGGTGACTGTGGTGGAGATGCTTCCTCAGATCCTTGGGATGCTGGACTGGGAAATCGCCCGATTGGTGGAACAGCATATGGAGTCGAAAGCCGTGAAAGTGATGGCCGGCACCAGGGCACTGGCCCTGGAAAGCCGGGGAGGGATGGAAGACAGGGTGACTCATGTCCGTACGGACAAGGGGGACATCCCTGCAGATATGGTGATACTTGCAATCGGCGTGCGTCCTAACGTCTCCCTTGCTCAGCAGGCCGGACTTGCCATCGGGAAAAAGACAGGGGCAATCAAGGTGGATAAACACATGCGGACTTCTGACACCGATATTTACGCTGCCGGTGACTGCGTTGAGTGCATGGATCGATTGACCGGGCTTCCATGCTATGTCCCCTTGGGATCAACCGCTAATAAGCAGGGGCGCGTTGCCGCGGTAAATATAAGCGGCGGCAACGACATATTCCCTGGCGTTCTGGGAAGTTCCATCTGCAAGGTGTTTGATTTTTGCGTGGCCCGCACCGGTCTTACAGAAAAAGCCGCTCAAACACAGGGCTATGAAGTTATCACAGCCATGGCGCCTGGCCCGGACAAGGCGCACTATATGTCACAGGCAAAATCCCTGTTGATGAAAATAGTTGCGGATGCAAAGACAGGCAGGCTTCTGGGGGTGCAGGCTGTAGGGCCGGGAGACGGCGCGAAAAGGATCGATGTTGCAGCTACGGCAATCTCCGCCGGTATGACCCTGGATGATGTGGCTAACCTGGACCTGTCCTATGCGCCCCCCTATGCCCCTGCCATGGACAATCTGATTACGGCGGCTAATGTGGCGCGCAACAAGCGAGACGGTTTCATGGTCGGGATCTCCTCCGAAGCCGTACACCGCAAGATCCAGAACCATGAAGATTTCGTTTTTCTCGATGTCCGTTCCCCGAAGGAGCATTCCGAGGTGCGTCTGCCGGGTGCAAAATTAATCCCCCTGGGCGTCCTGCGCAGGCGCATCGGCGAAGTCCCAAAAGACAAGGAGATCATTACCTTCTGCAAGATTTCCCTGAGGGGATATGAGGCGGCCCTTATATTGAAAGCCGCAGGTTTCACGGACGTAAAGGTGCTGGACGGCGGCGTGGTCATGTGGCCTTACGAAAAGGAGATCTAATGAATAAAACAGAATACGCACAGGATTGTTTAAAAAGCGGCCTATCCTGTTCCCAGGCAGTGCTTTCGGCCTTTATAGGGCAGTTCGATCTTGACAGAGATACCGCTCTTAGGATCTCAAGCGCCTTTGGCGGGGGTATGGGTGGTCTGGGAGGTGTATGCGGGGCTGTTACAGGGGCCTTCATGGTTATGGGCCTAAAATACGGCAGCGCCGGTCAGCACGATGACGAGGAAAAAGCCAGGATCAACAGAAAGGCGGTTGAGTATATGAGCCGGTTTCGGTCCCACCAGGGCTCTATTCTTTGCAGGGATCTGCTGGGCGCGGATATAGCGACCCCCGAGGGGCTGGAAACAGCAATAACAAAAGGCCTCTTTGATAACATCTGCCCCGTCATCATCAGGTCCTCGGTTGAAATATTAGAAGAGATTATATCTGATGAAAAAGGTGAAAAATAATTACAAACCGGTCTTATTCAACATGTTTTAAAGGGGATCTTGATGCTGTATAGATTTGACGGAAGACAGCCTGAGGTGGGTAAAGACAGCTATGTAAGCGAGACCGCGACAGTCATAGGCAATATTGTTATAGGGGATAATTGCTATATAGGGCATGGGGCTGTTCTGCGTGGCGACTACAACAGGATTGAGATAGGTGACGGAACGGCAGTTGAAGAGGGAGTGATTATTCATTCACCGCCGGCCGAGACAAACAGGATAGGGATGATGGTCACGATTGGTCATGGGGCCGTGCTTCACGGCAAATCCGTCGGAGATTATGCCGTTATAGGCATGGGGGCAATACTGAGCATCAGGTCTAAGATCGGCGAACATGCCATTATCGCTGAGGGCGCTGTCGTTAAAATGTACCAGTCAATCCCCAATGGGGTTGTTGCTGCGGGCAACCCGGCCCGGGTTGTCAGGAATATAGCAAAAAAAGATAAGGTTTTTTGGGATTGGACAAAACAGCTCTATATTAACCTTGCAAAGAAATATCTGGATGAGGGTATGGAGCCGATACGTATTTGATGCGTGAGCATTGAATCAGCAAGCTCCTGCAAGGGGAAGATATTATGATAAACTGGATTGAGCAGATTAATAAATGCACGGAATGCGACCAGTGCATGGGGGTCTGTCCCACCTACGCGGCAACAGGTGTTTATAATGCCTCTCCAAGGGGACGGATGGAATCCGCAAGGAGGCTGTTCGCCGAAGACATCCTTGACCGATCCATTGTGGAAAGCTTCTACAACTGCCCGAAATGCATGGCCTGCGAGGTTGTCTGCCCTGAGGAGATAGAGATCAGCAGGATCATAGGCGCCTCAAGGAACAGGGCTGTGGAAAAGGGCATGGGGCCCCTTGACCCGCACAAAAAAATAATCTCAGGGATAGAGGCCAGGGGAAATTCGGTTAACGGAGATCCTGCCAGGAGGCTGGACTGGATGCCGGAGCCTTTTAAACCTCACGAGTCGGAAACGCTTTTCTATGCAGGATGCCTGCCCAGTTACCTGACAAAGGACGCCGCCGCATACTCATATCTGTCGCTTAAAAGGCTGGGCGTGGATTTCATGCTGCTTGAGCAAGAGGGATGCTGCGGCACTTACATATATGAATCAGGCGAGGTCGGTCATGCAAGGGATTATTTCGGTAAAAATGCGGAACGGTTCAAGGGCCTGGGGATAAAGAATATCATCGTCCCCTGCAACGGCTGCTTCAAGTGTTTCAAGTATTTCTATCCTGATATTTTGGGGCGCCAGGATTTTCAGATCTTTCATGTGGTAGAGACCATCTATGATCAACTCAGGAACCGGCCTGATATGCTAAGGAAGATTGACAGGGAGATCACATACCATGACAGCTGCAGGCTGGGGCGCGCGGAGGGCATTACCCGTGAGCCGAGGGAGATGCTGGAATGGTGCGGGGCAAGCATAAAGGAGCTCCCCGAAAACAGGGAGAATACGCCTTGCTGCGGTTCAGGCGGAGGAATTCGATCCGCCTTCCAGGGCTTATCTTTTGATATCGCCAAAGGCATTCTTGATAAATCAAATACAAAGGAACTTGTCACTCCGTGCCCATTCTGCGCCTTTAACCTGAACTATACGGCTAAAAAGGGCGCAATTGATAAAAATGTAACTTATATAACGAAAATAATCTGGGAGTCCCTGCAATAGTGCGCCTTTTTCCGGTGCGAGGGACTTTATCTTTATCCTACGAAAATGGAGGTGATTGATGTACTCCTTGAAATTTGATGAGCAGAAATGTCTTAAATGCCCCACGCAGGCATGCCTGACAAGATGCCGGTACATGAACCTTAACAGGGAGTCCGCCAGAGCTGAAATCCTCAAGATAGCCCACAGCGAGGATTCCTTTGTCCTTCATGATTGCGTTACCTGTTACGCCTGTGAAGAATACTGCACCATGGGCAATCATCCCTTCTATCTGATTGTCCAGAAGCAGGAGGAGCTCGGCATACCTCCCCTTCCCCGCCCCCTCATCCGGCGCGGCATCAACATGGGCATGCCCTTCAGGGGTGAACCGGCCATCAGGGAAATAAACGGAAGGGCCTTGCTCATGGCCGCATTCGCGGACCACATGTTTCTTATCCAGGGCAGGCTTTTTGAAGGACTGCCGGTCATATCAGACGACCCCCGCAAGATGTTCCACTACTTCTGCCAGCTGATGTATCTTCATTACGCCCGCGAATCAGTAATCAACCAGCGCCTCCCGGGAATTATAAACAACATCGCCGGGCACAAGGCGACCGATGTCGTCTGTTTTCATGATGAATGCTATGGGACCTATAACTCTTATTGTCCTGCCATGGGTATCGATGTCCCCTTCCGGACGGTTCATTTTTTTGAGTTCCTTTATAATAGGCTGCTGGAGCTTAAAGACCTCATAAGGCCGGTAAATCTTCGCGTGGCCTACCAGCGCCCATGCTCATCGCGCCTCTCCCCTGACAAGCACCATTTTGTTTATGACATATTCAAACTGATTGGCGCTGTAGCAGTCCCTAGAAAATATGTCGACGAGAATGCCCTCTGCTGCGGAGGCGCTGTCGAGGGGCAGCGCAGGGAGGGGAGCCGCAAACGGGCAGCGGAACTCCGGCGACTCAACATTTCGGACATGAAGGCCGGCGGCACAGAGGTCTGTGTCTTTAACTGCCCCGCCTGTTACCACACGATGGGGGAGCTGCTCTCCCAGGAGGGTATAAGGCCCGTTTATATGAGCGACCTTTGCCGTCTTGCAATAGGCGAGCAGCCGGCAGGATGGAGGTGATTTCATGGATATCTGTCAAGCTCTTATCGATATAATCGGCGAAGATCATGTCTCCAATAAACAGGAAGAGCTTTACATCTATTCCTGGGACCTTGGAACAACCGAGCCCCATAGGCCGGACTGGGTGGCATCGCCCCGCACCCCGGAGGAGATACAAAAGATATTAATCCTCGCAAACAGCAATAATATCCCCGTGGTCCCCCTGGGTGGAGGCCTTTCCCTGGCAGGACTGGCGGTTCCATTCCGGGGCGGCATTATCCTTGACCTCAAACGCATGGACACAGTAATCGAGGTCAACGAACAGGCGCGCTACGCGCTGCTGGAATGCGGGGTCTCCCAGGGTCAGCTTACATCCTACCTGGAGCGGCATCATCCGGGTCTGACCCATTCCGAGCCTGGCGCGCCTCCCACAGCTACCATTGCAGGGAACGCCGCGATCCACGGCCAGGGCGACCTTGCACAGCCCTACGGCTTTAATTCCGACATGGTGAACGGCCTGGAGGTCGTCCTTCCCACAGGAGAGATATGCAGGTTCGGCTCCTGTTCCATAGGCGCACAATGGTTCACGCAACACCCATTGCCTGATGTCGGGCTTTTCCTCGGGTGGACCGGCACGACCGGCATTATTACCAAGATATCCCTGCGCCTCTTCCCCCGCAAAAAAATCAGGGGCACGGCTATCTTTGTGGTTGACAATGAAGAACAGGTGCCCGAGATCTTTCACAAAATAACACATACACAGATGTCCGAGGATATCGTTGCCTTCAGCCAGACAATACCCCCCTATGCCTCCGGTCTCCAGCACTTTACCATCAATCTCGCCGCCGATTCGGAAAAGGAGCTGGAGTTCAAGCAGGAGCTCATATTTGATGACGCCCTCGGCGAATATATACGCCGGGGCGACGGCGGCTATCTCGGCTTTACCAGGGGTCTTCAGCACCCTCAGATCTCCAAGACAGCCGACTGGCGCAAGGGCGGAGGATTCGAATACGTGGGCAGCATCATGCCTGTTTCCCGATACCCCCAATGCTACCGCAGGGGCAGGGAGATATCCGAACGTCACGGCATCCCTTACACGGTGCTGGGGCGCTGCATAGGCGCGGCCCATGCAATGATGTTCTCATGGACATATGCCTTCAACAGGGCAGACAGGGAAACCGTCCGGCATGCAAGGGAGGCAATGCATGAAACGGACGAACTGGCACTGGAATTGGGCGGCACGATCTGGAAGCCGGGACATTACGGACAGAAGCTGGTCATGGACCGCCTTGACCCTAACACCCTTGACCTGATGAAAAGGTTAAAGCAGCTCCTTGACCCCAACGGGATCATGAATCCCGGCAACTGGGAGGCAATCCCATGAATGCGGCAGAATTCCAATACAGCGATATCATACACCGCTGCTTTAGATGCGGGTACTGCAAATTCCCGGTCAACTGGATGGACGTGAACAACTGCCCGGCCTATGCCAGGTACCGCATGGAGACCTATTCCTGCGGCGGAAGGCTGTGGCTTACGCGCGCGTGGCTGACGGACGCCATCAAATGGAGCGACCACCTGGCCCATATCCTCTATTCCTGCACCTCCTGCAAAAACTGTGAAATGAAGTGCCCCCTGGGCATCAATGTGGATATCATCAACATGATAAGGGCAGCCAAAGGGCTTATGGTGGAACAGGGCAGGATACCGAAGGAGGCCAGGGATTTTCTGGAAAATATCCAGGTGCACGGCAATCCATACGGCATCCCGAGATCCAAACGGGGCGACTGGATGGGGGAAACGCCGATAGAGCAGTACAACGGACAGGAATATCTTTACCATGTCGGCTGCGTGGGCGCCTATGATACCCGGGCGCAGGAGGCCGCAAGGACGCTTGCCCGTGTGCTTAAGCGCGCCGGGGTATCCTTCGGCGTCCTTGGAGGGGATGAACTTTGTGACGGCAATGAGGCAAAGAATATGGGTGAAGAGGCACTGTTTGAGGATATGGCGCAGGAAAACATCGCACGCTTTAATGAGCTGGGGGTTAAAAAGATCATAACTCTTTCGCCCCATTCATACAATGCATTTAAAAATGATTACCCCTCGAACGAAGGCCGATTTGAGGTCCTTCATTACACACAGCTTCTGCAGAGACTTATTGCCCGGGGCCGTTTGAATATGGCTATTCAAGTCCCTGTTAAGGTCACCTATCATGATCCATGCTTTCTGGGGAGATGGAACACGGAATACGACGCCCCGAGAGAAATCTTAAATTCCGTCCCCGGGGTTACATTCATTGAAATGGAGCGCAGCAGGGAAAACTCCCTCTGCTGCGGCGGGGGCGGAGGCAATTTCTGCATGGACCTGCTGGGCGGAAGCCCTGACAGCCCCGCCAGGCGCAGGGTCCGCGAGGCCCTTGCCACAGACGCCCGCATACTGGCTGTGTCATGCCCCAAATGCCTGACCATCATGGAGGATGCAGTGAAGGTGGAAGGCCTGGATGACAGGCTTATCGTGAAGGACATCGCTGAATTGGTTGACCAGGCATACATAAAAAAGACTGAAGCTGAAGGCAAACAGGTAAAAGATGAATAACAGAAAAGATCATGTATGTCCAGTTTCACATGCCTGGGGCCTGGACAACCTGTTCAGACGACTTCTCGTCGATTATAATAACGAGATAAATCATTATGGCCGGGTTTAATGCCTTTTCCGTCGTGTATTCGATCATCACTCCTTACGCAATCTGGAAAGAGCACCTTCTACCGCTGCCTTTCCTGAGTCTTTTGCAGGTTTGCTGGGACGATTCCGTTCTATTGTCACCAGGAATTTATGCAGTTTTCTACAAGTTGCATCATAGGACTTCTGATGCTCTTCCGAATGGATATGGCGGCATAAAGGCCCTCCCTCTTCATCAACATTCCGCATAAGATTCTCTGCCGGAGGGATATCGTATCTGTCGAACATACTGACAGAGCGAATGATTTCGCCACCCAGCAGCCACAGGTTATCCATGTGGTTTCGGATTGTCTTTTTCTTCAGCCCGCTGGAGATCAGATAGATGACAAATGGCCGCATGGCGTCAAGCAAGCCCTGACCGTAAGGGATGTCTTCCTTTTCTCCATGCCAGCTTTCGGGCCACTCTGGGAAATCGGGACATATATCTTCTGGTGTTTGCATTGTTATTCTCCTTTTCCTTCCCGCTTGCTTTGTCAGGCTCCATTAAGACACTCCTTTTCCAGGATAGCATCAATAGTCTCTTGATCAGGCATTATATCTTTAACGTAATAGCCCAAATGAAAAAGCTGTTCACCCGTAGGATAAGGTATCTTTCTCAGATCAGTGGCATTAACCTGAGTGTGACCGCTAAATAGCCTAAAATACTGGTCAACAAGGGTTGAATTAAGGTACAGGGCAAGCCCTTTTGCAAGGCCCACAGGCAACCCTTTACCTTGACGATGGAAATAGTTTACGTGGTTCTCAAAGGCGACATGTGAGGCATTGATCCTCAAAGGATCATATATCGCGGCCATTACCCTTCGTTGCTGTTCTTTGGATGAAAATCTCTTGGTAAGGACGTAGTACCCAGCCTCCACAAAAAGACCTGCTGTTTGTGCTGATGAAATAATAGCATTAGGTTTCTTGCCGGAATCGGCAGGCCAGGTGATAAAGCCCTCCTGAAAATGACAAGGATATATTAACGGCGCAGTATTCTCATCCGGATACTCTCTCAGGTATTCCTTAGCCCTGAAATCGACAGCGCGCCCGGTGGAGACATCCAGATTCAATCTGCCGAGAGATGAGTTAAAACGTCCCATCTTTTGCATTGTATCCAGGTTGTCCTTGTCGACACCCAGGCGGATAAATGCGTCCCTGTCGCCGGGATGCACAATCTCGCTATAGGGGATTGACAGCGTCAATTTATTATCAAAGTCTATGCCCTCGGACATAGATATCATGACGTTTCTCGGGGTATCCTTACTCCGTACGGCATGATAGATGATATTCTCTTGGAGGACATTATCATCCCCGAACGCCTTGTTACGTGACATGAACATGTGAACCCGGTTTAGATTCATTGTCCTTAGAAATGACATGCGGAATTTTTTAAAATAAGGCCCGTTGCAAAAACTTCGCGGCGTTATAGCCACCATCTGTCCGCCCTCTTCAAGCATCATCATGGAAAGCCAAACAAATGCGGCGTATAGATTTGCAACCTCGATGCCGGATGAATACAGCCTTTTTGCTATCCCTGTCTTAACATTGATCTTTTTATAAGGAGGATTCATGATAACGTGTGTAAATGATTTTGAAGGCCCGATAAAAAGATTCTCCTGGGTCTCGGCAATAGCAGATGAAAGAAAATCCTCCGATTTAATTGTCCCGTGGAAAAGGACCCCACTATCCTTACAGAGGGCTTCACATCGCTTCATTGTCTTTTCCAGATGAGGCAGTATCAGCCTGTCAGTCTCATAGGCTACAACTTCAATAGAGCAAGGACGGTGGCGCCGGGACAACAATGCTTCGACGCTTGCCGCAAAAAGAACTCCGGCGCCTGCGCCAGGGTCCAGAATCCTTACGTCCCCTTTGGTCGGCTCAAACATTGACGACATGAAATGGGCGATTGATCCGGGCGTAAGAAATTGCCCGATAATGGACCGCTCTGTCCTGTTTGTCGCAGAATTAAAGGATTCACGGATATGATCAAGTGCATGCAGGGATTCTGTTATCATACTTTTAACATTTAATTAAATTAGCTTAAAATAATGTATATTCCATAAGAGGCTTTTTTGCAATAATTGTTTTTTCATTTTGTATTTCATGTCTTTTTTTCGGGATACACATTAAGAAAAAAATAAGCCAGGAGGAAGTTTACGGCAATGAAATCCGAATCATGTAAAGAAGAAGCAACACGATGCAGAAGATTTACAGAAGGTCTCCTGGATGTAGAGTCGATATTAAAAGCCCTTGACATTACTGCAGGACAGGTAGTCCTTGACGCGGGTTGCGGAACAGGGTATATGTCAAAAATATTCTCAAAAGAGGTTGGTCCCTCCGGAAAGGTCTATGCCCTTGACGCGGACAGGTATTTTCTGAAGATCCTCAGGGAAGAAACACAAGGATCCAATAAGGAGGATACAATATGAAATTCGGCATCATCATTGAAACAAACGAGCCGGAAAAGGCGTGGAACGCCGTGCGCTTCGGCAATGCAGCGCTGAAACAAGGACATGAGGTTAAGATATTTCTAATGAGCGCCGGGGTGGAGGTTGAGTGCATCACCCATGATAAATACAATGCCAAGGCAGAATTGGAAGATTTCATAAAAAGCAAAGGTGAGCTTCTGGCCTGCGGCACATGTCTTAAGGTTAGGAATCAGGGCGGGACGGACGTTTGTCCTATGTCAACCATGTTCGATTGTGTGGATATGGTTGAATGGGCGGATAAGGTTATTACTTTCTGAACAGGATAGATCTTTGTTTCTGCCGCTTTATCAGGTCTTTTAACTTAACAAAAAACTCATTCCGTATCTTTTCTATGTGCAAGGCCTCGCTGTAATCAAGCACTGCTTTGTCTTCATGCTTGAACCTGTCAGGCTCAACCTGCAGGGCATAGGAATTCACCTGCCTTTCCCAGAACCATTCCGCGCAGCAGAACTGGATGTTTTCCGGATCAATAGCCGTCAATTTCCTCAAATCCTCCAGCAACCTCCTTCCCGGATCGCTGTTCTCAATGCAAAAGGCAATATAGGCAAGCCTGTACTCCACACTGTCTATAGATGCCGTCATCGGCAAGGGATTGATGTTATGGGGATCATCCTGTCCCTCGTAAAGAAAATGCCCGTAACAGCACTGCAGGGTAAAACAGCAGGTCAAGCTGTTAAGCCCTTTAATTAGCCCGATTATGGGTGTGTCGATCATTGAATCAGCAAGTTCGGCAAGGCTTTTCTGCCTTTGCCTTTCATAATCCGGGTTTTCCATCATGTCTTTAGGTTCTATGTATGTTTCCAACGATGATACCGCCTTTAAAATCATGATTCATTTTTAGGCTGCAAATTGTTATCGATTATATTATATAAAGGTTAATAATTGAAATAAATTTAGGATTATATCAGACTATCCGATCGACAAAAATATCCATGATGGAAAAGGAGAATTATACTTTATGGCTCAAATGACAGAACGCATGCAAAAGCTCTTAGAGAAAGTTACGACTGCAGTGCTTGCCACAGCAACCACAGACGGCACGCCTAACGCCGTTCCTGTCGGGGCAAAAAAAATCATTGACCCGGAGACTGTCCTTGTCTCCGATCAGTTTTTCAACAAGACCATTAAAAATCTTCAGTCCAATCCTACTGTATCCCTGATGTACTGGGAAGGCCGTGAAGGATATCAGCTAAAAGGGGCTGTCACAATAGAAACCAGCGGGCAGAGGTTTGATGAAACTGCACGATGGATTGTAGAGAGGAGCCAGGAGGTTGGGTTTCCTTTAAGATCCAAAGGGGCAATTATCCTGAAAATTGAAGAGATCTATGCAATAGGCCCCGGACCAAAGGCTGGAAGAAGGCTGGTATAGCCAAGTTTGTTTGCAGGCAGTTCCATAAAATGGAATTCTTAAAAACATCTTAATCAAAAGGAGGAGGTTATGAATCTATTCAAGTCGCTTATGGGAAGACGCCAGTTCATGATTGCCGCCGGTGTGGCTTCTGCTTCAGCACTGGCATTGAAAAAGGCCGGCAGGCTTGCTGATCCGGTTTTTAAAACAGGCGTAGCAGGCGCAGCGGAAAATTCCGCGAGTGCAGCAAAGGCAATGGGCAAGCTTATGAAATTTAAGCGCGGCGTGTATACAGCTGAGGAAAAGGCCGCCCTCGATGCATGGAAGAGCCTGAAATACAAGTCGGGGATGATGGGCGGCGCGATGCCTGCGGCCAAGCAGCCTAAGGACCTGGACACTGTTTCCGGCTTTGAGATATACTACTATGCCAAGGGCTGGGACAAGTACAATCCCCTCTGGACCGACTACAGCTACGCCAAGAACACCTGGTACAAAGACTGTCCCGCAATCCCAACCATCCGCGAACCGATGGGCATGGGTGGGCTACCGAGCGAGCTGGGCTTCGAGTCCAGCTGGTCCGGTAAGCCGGTTGTCGGCGACGGCTATGACTTTGAGCTTTATTACTACAAGCCCATCTTCTCCGGTGACTCCTTTACGTCCAGGACAACCGGCCTTGACTATGTCGATCTAACCGTGGACGGCTCCGACGTCCGTTACTTCATCACCACGATCACCTCCGAGATGACCAACCAGAAGGGCCAGATGGTCTGCCGTGCAGTCATGCACTGGCCCTGCTTCCTCCAGAAGTATGAGGACGGACACGTACCCACCCGTGAGGAAATGATGAAAGAGCGCACGGCAAAAATGGCCGCTTCAGGCCAGAAGGAGCGCTATACCCGCCCCGCGCACAAATACACCGATGCAGATTGGGAAGTCCTCAAGGGCATCTGGAGCAAGGAGAAGATCCGCGGCGCCGAGAAACTCTACTGGGAAGACGTCAAGGTAGGCGACGAACCTGCATGGACAGCCGAGAACCCCGTCACCGATTATGACGCACGCCGTTACACCGGCTTCCATCACACTGTCGGCGCCGTCGGCAGCGACTCCGCCCGCGACTTCATCATGAACGGCAAATCCGAGCGCAGCTTCTACAAGAGAGAGGACGGCGTTTATGACGTCGCCGCCAATACCCGCACCCATTTCCTGAACTTCGTAGGCCGTAACTTCTGCCTTCGCACCATCACCAACTGGTGCGGCGACGACGGCTTTGTCCGCAAGATCGGCTGGAGGATGGTCAACGACTCCCGCCCCGAGGAGCAGATTAACCACTTTCCCCAGGGTCATTTTCGTGAGTCATGGCTTTTGAAGGTTCCCTCTCTGAAGAAGGCCGGCAAATTCATCAACACCCACGGCATGGGCCCCGACTGCGCCATCTGCAAGGCCTGCGTCACCGAAAAATTCATCGACCCCGATACCGGCGACCATATGGTCATGCTCACCGGTTGGGCCGAGGATATGGACGGCAACTTCTTCCAGGAGTGCGAATTCTCCGTAGCGCTTCCGACCAGAGGCTGATACCCAAAAGTTCCTTACATTGGCGCACGAAAAAAAGGCAGGGTTGTTATCCGACCCTGCCTTTCAAAAAATATTACTTAGTTCAATTCCTTGTGCCTTCGGTTAATGTGCCTTTAAGCCTCAGGCTTCCTGGCCTTCCATCATGCCCTTAAATCTGCGACGCCGTAAAGAATGCGCTGCGTATGCATTTCTGGATATTGCCGCCTGCCTCACTGCAGTCGCCGATAGTAAAGAATTGCTTGGCTGAGCCGTAAAACTTGAGGGCCTCATCCTTCTTCGGCTTAAGCCCGGAATACACCACAACGCTGTCAGCCTGGATTGACTTTTCATTACCAGAGGAATCCTTATAGGTTACTTTCCCTGCTGAGATGCCTGTAGCTCTGCCCTCAGTAATAATACTGAAGTTCTTCAAATCCTTATATGCCTCTATCATTGTTATCGTATAGTGGCCCCTGCTGTATGGAAAAAGTTCCTTCTCACTTGTCAGTATCGTAACATTGTGGCCGGCCCTGGCAAGATACATTCCTGCATCCGCCCCAAATTCCCCGCTGCCGATAACAACTACATTCCTGCCTATTGACTTTTCTTTGCTGTAAGCCTCTACAATATTATACACATTGCCGCCGTCCGCACCGGTAATCTTAGGAACAACAGGGTCCGATCCGACTGCAACCATGATCGAGTCATACCCCTTTGCACTGATCATTTCCGGGGAAGCTGCCGTATTTAAAACCACCTTAACGCCTGCCTTATTCATATGGCTGACAAGATAATCCTTGAAGTCCTTTATTGCCCATTTGTAGGTGGAATAATCCGAATGCCGGAGCAGTCCGCCCAGGGTGGAATCCTTTTCATAGAGGGTAACCTTATGCCCTCTTTCGGCGGCAGTTATGGCCGCTTTCATGCCCGCCGGCCCGCCGCCTATGACCACAACCTTCTTTGACATTCGCGGAGCACGGATCGCCTGTACCGCCTGCGTAATGCCTAACTTCGGGTTTACGGTACACACGCTGTACCATGGCCCCTCCATAGCATTTTCATAGTGGCATCTGTTGCACAGGATGCATGGCACTACATCCTCTCCCCTGCCTGCGTAGATCTTTTCGCCATATTCAGGATCACAGTAAAATGCCCTGGCCATTGTTATCATATCCGTTTTTCCGCCTGCTATATAACCTTCGATCAGATCCAGATTCTGGTATCCGCCGCCTGGGGCTGTGATGATCTTTGCGCCGCTCTTCTTTATGGCCTCGGCATAACGGATCGTATAGTGCTTACCCTTCTCTATGTTCCAGGTGGTAGGATGGGCAGCCGAGCTGTCCGCAATCCTTACCATAGCGATGTCGGCAATTCCATCCAGATTCTTTGCATATTTAACTGCATCATCCAGGTCCAGACCGCTGCTATAGTACATGTCTTCAGTATGCTGAGTGATTGACGGCTCCTTGACAAAGATCTCCGTAATTATCAGCATATCAGGCACTGCCTTTTTGACTGCCTTGCACAGCTCAATGGTTACACCCTGGTTGCCTCTTACGCTGATCTCCACTCCGTCAAGACCGTGATTTTCATAGAACTTTGCCTGCGTCACGATGGTCTCAACCATTTTCTGCAGTTGCTCGGCGGAGTCCTGCGATTGGGATCCTGCTGCCCCGGGTCTGCCCATTCCCGCCGAGATGCCGGTGCATGCCTTGCTTCCGTGGATGTGTATCCCTTCTATCATCTGGTCAAGATAATTCTGGACGCCGGGGTCCTCCAGGTCAAAACTCAACATATGAGCGCCCATACCCTTTTGGTCTTTTCTGCTCCCCTGGCTCTGTAATATGCGAACGGAGATCATACCGGCGCCATTTTTGGCCAGGTTAATATAAAAGGATCTCAACTCCTCAGATGGAAAATTTTCAGGGCCCTGCAGAAAATACGGGGTAGAAGGCGGGCACAGCAGCCTGTTCTTCAGAACCACATTCCCGATTTTAAGGGGTGACATTATATGACTGTATTTGTCACTTACCTCATTCATCACGGCAGCCCCCGGCCTATCGGATGCCATAGCGGCATTAGTTTGAAAAAACGGATCAACGACCCCCGCCAGCTTTTTATAGGCCAGCGCCGAAGTTGAAGTCACACCAGCTGCAATCAGGAATTGCCGCCTTCCCACAAGCGATTTAATCAGATTCACAATGTTCTCCTTTATTACAGGTTGATTAATATTTATGAGTAATGCATGAATATTGCCATAATCGGACTATTTTAATTGGGAGTCAAGGGGAAAAGATCAAATAAAGGTTAGTGGGATAAGGCGCAGCGCATAAGGAAAACAGTCTCCTTTTACTCATAGCCCGGTCTGCCGGTTCTGGTCGCTGTCCGGTCTGGTCGCCTATGGCTGGTGACTTGTTATGATCCTGGCATACTATGCCGCGATTCTGCCTCGTTTTTTAAGGCCGTAATTCCTTGCTTCAATGCCTTATCCAGGATTCGTTTCATTGGACGTCTAAACAGCCGCACAATAAGACCCTCAAAAGATTCTCTGGTATGTACGAGTGTGGCCCCGTCTTTTTCCACAAATTCCCAAACATGTATCGCGCGAATTCCAAATGATCGTCCTGACTACACCATTCTCTCAGGCCGGTCCAACTCTTCAAGTTTAGAGATCATCCTTGATCCGCCAGCCACCCAGACAAACGAAGTCCCTGCCTTGACATCACCCTTCAATTCAATCTTTGAAACGCTCTTATTCCAATTCGGCCAGCTTTCAAAGTCAGACAGCACATCCCAAACGGTTTCGATCGATGCCTTGACCAGCGCTTCAGCGGACCCGACAGCAGGTGCTTTTTCGTTTATTTCAACTTGTACCATGTTCACTCCTCATAGGCTCATCACGTGAGCAGGTTGGGCGCTCCAGTTTATTGGTACTTCATCATTACTGTCCAAAACAATCTTAAACCATTATCTTAAGTCTTTAAGGAAAAACATTAAGACCTCGTCATGCCCGAAAAGCATGCCCCTGCGAAGGCAGGGGGCGGGCATCCAGTGGTTTTTTCTTTAACTGAAAACTCTGGATTCCCGCCTTCGCGGGAATGACAGTTCTAGGTTACTCATAATCTTTCTTTGCATATAACGTTGAACTATGCATCCCGGCCGCTTTTGTACAGATGAATGGTTGGGCTGTTCGACCTTAATGCCTTTTATACCCACAAGAAAGGCATACCGGCCTATGAACACAAATCATTCCACCACATTCTGGACAAAGCCATTTCTCTTTTTCATTCCGGATGAAATCTCTGATCCCAATCTCATTTATCATTTTTAGATTATCGATCATGCTCATTCCATACTTTGTTCTGTAGCGCTTATCCAACTGTTTCAACCGGGAACATGGAAATCTACCACAAGTATCGGAACAATATTTGATTTTGCCCTTTGCAATTTGTTCGCAATTTCTGATTCTGCATCTATTACGGTATTCTGATTTTTTACTCTCTTGCTTATCGATCATTCGGCAACCTGGACATCTATTTTTTTCTCGAATGTATCCCAAGCAAAGACGGCAGTTCATTCCGCAAGGCGCGATCAAAATTGTGGGAATCATGGTCGTTTTTTTACGTCGTTCTGATGTCATAATCTGAATGTTCTATTTCGTTTGCAGCCTAAAAATATTATTATGCAGGTCCGACATTTTAACGTAAAATGTCGGTTAGCTCTAGGTATTTGATCTTTCCCTCTTCCTGAAAAAAGGCTCATTGCAATATTAAAAACATCGTTATAGCTTCAAAATATAGGAGGTTTTAAATACATTTCTTAAACAATTAAAATAGTTGCCTTGGTCCGCTCCCTACTAATGAAGTTTTTTATATTCAAACATCTCCGGGTCCATGACTCCATGGCAGACACGGGTCACCGAGCCAGTCATAATAGAGGCGAAGTCCTGAGAAAACTGGATTGCAAGGTCTCCACCTGGCATATAAACTGTGATAGAAGGATCACAAAGGCCGAGCTTATAGGCAACGGCTGCGGCGGCGGTGCTACTGCTGCCGGAGGCCAGTGTATAGCCTGCTCCTCGTTCCCATATTTCAATGCGTATGTTTTGACGGTCAAGGACTTCCAGAAACTGGACGTTCGTCCGATGAGGGAAGCGAGAGTCCTTCTCAATCAAAGGTCCATATTGCCGAGCAAGTTCGGGAGAGGGCTTTTCACAGAGGATAACGCAGTGGGGGTTTCCTACAGTAGCTGCACAATACTCAAACTCAGTGTCTAAAATGTTAATATGCTCCCGAAGTACTTCACGCTCTTCACCGGTAACAGGTATCTTTGTACTCAGAAAGCTTACTTTTCCCATTTCAACAGTTACAGTTTTTCCGCTGTCTCGAACTCGACAGACGACAGTCCCACCAAGGGTCTCTATCATAAACGGATTTTCATGTACCAAACCCTGATCGTAGAGAAAGCGCGAAAAGATGCGAAGACCGTTGCCACTTTTTTCCGCTTCACTGCCATCGGGATTAAGGATTCTAAGACGAAAATCACAGGTATCACTGGTGAACGGACCGAGAAGAATCCCATCCGATCCGACTCCGTAGTTGCGGTGACAAATAAGTTGAACCTGTTCAGGCTCAAGCTCTCCGTCGACCTCAGTTGGCCGGATCACCAAATAGTCATTCCCTAGACCATGGTATTTTGTGTATTTCATGTCCTACCTTTGAACGCAGTAATCAGCAGAAGACAGGGCTTCCACTGAAATTGAAAGTAACTGAAAATTACCAGACTGTACCAATTTTTCAGGCACGCCCGGCCCTGTCTTTCTGCTGGATTTATTTGTTAGAGGAAAAAGTTATAGAGTTTAAATACACAACGTTAAAAGCATGGCCTTCCATAAATTGTAATATATATTCCGATTCTCTGCTTTCGACCACAAAAAGCGGAGAATCAATATCCCAGCCAATGACTGCCCAATAAATCCTCAACTCTTCATTGTCCGGTGGCCGGACAATTACATCCCCTTCCTTACCGAGCAATTGTCTAATAACTATTTCCAACGCACTTAAAGACTCAGGTGATTTAAAAGCTTTACCTTCTCGAACAATGCCATCCGTTTGAGAAAATATAACTGCGCCTTCATCGCTTTTGAACGGTTCAACATTTTTCAATGAAGACCACATTGCAGGGCAAACGGCAACTACATCTTTGAATAAACCTACAGGTTGAGCCGAACTATTTAAAAAAAGCCTTCTCAAGTAAAGATTTTGCATTGATGCAATCGGTTTCAGAAGGGGGAGAATAGCGCACATGACTTGGTATCTCTGAAGGATACAGTGATGGATTCAACTTTGATTGAGTTGCACATGCAGAAAAAAATATGATTACTGGAAAAACAAGAAACAACCATCTTTTCATTTATTATTGCCTTTCTCTAACGGTTGCTTAACGCTCGGCGGCTTTTTGCCGGCGCTGTGGAAGCATTGGTTCGGCAAAGTCGATCTTTTTTGATGAATGTTGAGTCCCCCTTTGTTTTACTGAATACGCTGTATGTACTGATTTATATAGAAATCAAACCGGTCTAACTGGGATGAAGACAGGATATTTTCAGCGCTGTTCAGATATTTTTCCATGATTCGGATATTTATCTCTTTGACCCTTTCTTCTTTATTCAAGTCTGTTGAATTCATTGAAGCCCCTTCTTCAATCATCACTGACTCCAATTTATTTTTGGCTTCATACATGGAATCGACTAATTTTTCTCGCTGTTTATCTGTCAGTCTATCAGTTCCGCTGAGGTACTCACTGAATTGACTGACATGATACATTTCTCCCTCTCTTAGCTGATTTGCCTTGTATTGGGACGTTGCCTCTTCACCAAACAACTCACGCATTTTATTTTGATATTCATTATTAATTGATATAACGCCTTGCAATACTTCGCTCTGCCCTTCTTGTGTTAAATTTTTCCCTTCCATTTTCTCAAAAAATTCCTGTTGAGCCATTTTTTGATCAACAATAACATTTTTGAATGCTTCAAGATTTTCTCCGGAAATACCAAGTTTGGTAAACATTGGGCCATACAGCCTATCTACTTGATTTTTCATATCCATCCGCATCCGGCTCTTTTCTTCAGGTGTTTGAGACATCATTTTTTGTAACTCGTTAAAATCACTTTGCTTATCAATCTCAACAGACAATTTATCCTGGGCCATGGAAAGCTCTTCTTCAGCTGCATTGAGCTGGTATTCAAGATCATTGATCTCTTTCTTAGAGATTCCAGATGAACTTTTTTTATCGTCTGCATCTCTATGTTGGCCAGCAGATGTATCGATAATATTTTTTTCATCGGAATGTTCCAAAGCCCCTGGCACATTAATTTTGGATATGCTTTTAATCAAATGTTGCTGATAGATAATAACACCAATCAATACAGCAATAATCAAGCTGAAAAAGCTATAGGCAACCTTTTGAACGTTTTTATTGTATTCCATTTAGCCTCCTATGCAGGATATAATATTTGTGCATCTAATAACTTTTTTAAGAATCAAATAAGTTGGATTGGGATTATTCAGCTAATACATTGTACCCAGTTTACGTCGAACGCTCCCGCTCAGGGGTGGCGCGCCTTTTGCGCCATCCCTTGCAGCAGGGATGTTCGAGCTTTTTCATTCTTTCCGTTTATGGCTTTTTCGAAGCAATAAAATTCCCCTTTTCTGAAACGAACTATCCCGGCCTTTCTATATCCGCGATTTTCATATAGGGTGACGGCTGCTGGGTTACGCATGAACGCATCAAGCCGGACGCATTTGTAGCCTTGGCTGGCCGCAGTCTCTTCGGCGAAATCCATCAACTGCATTGCCATGCCACGGCGCTGGTAGATAGGGGCAATAGTTAATCGATGGACCACAAGTGCTCGCCCTGGATACGCCCACTCAATGGCGGCATACTCCGGTGACTGCTCTTCGTTAATCGCGATAATACCCGCTACTTGCCCATCCGATTCTATGACATACATTTTCTGCAACTCGATGTCCTTCGTCAGTATCGCCTTGTCCGGATATACTTCGTCCCACTGTGGAATACCTTGTTTATCCATGTGCCGGGTAGCGTCTTTAATAATGCCGTGCAGCACATCCAATTCTTCCATGTAAGCTAATCTGACCTTCATCAATCCTCTTGGCTCGAACAAGATATTATCTGGACGGAATCGTCCAGATAATAAGGTTAATTGTGGTGTTATCTATAAAAGCACAAACCATGCCAAGAAGTCAAAAATCCAAAGGACTTTTCACTTCTTTGGCGGTTTTGCTTGGTACACAATGAGTATAAATCATCGTCGTTCTTACATCGACATGGCCCAACGTTGTCTGGATCGTCCGAATATCATAACCCGCCTGTAAAAGATGGGTGGCGAAACTATGGCGAAAAGTGTGCGATCTGACGCGTTTGGTAAGCTTTGCTCGTCGCGCAGCATTTTTCAAAACCTCCTGGACATTCGATTCATGCAAATGATGTCGTCTGCGCAGACATCAGAGCTACACGAATCACAAATTGATATTATAAAAAATATAGTAGCTCAGAAAATAGACTCCGAAATATAGGGCAATAAAACTCAGGCAAATTATTACCGCATTTTTAAATCCTCTGGTTTTGAATAAATAAAATGGTAAAAATACGGGCCATGAAAGATAGATAAAAAATCCCATATCAAAGGCCCATTCAATCCCTCTTTTTTTACTATCCTTAATAAACCAGTCTCCAATTATCCAAAAGATCCCAAGATAGCCTAACACAGAAAAAATACGTGGTGGTGAAAGATCGTAAATAGCATAAAACCCATTAACTATCTGGATAAATAAAATTATAAAAAACAGAACAATTATCTGTAATGATAGCTTATTTCTTGTCTTATATATTTTTTCTGCCATATATAGTTTCGGCTTTTTTGCGCTCATAATAGAAACGCCGTTTAGCTATTTGCACAAAATCCTTCATGAAATACAACAGTGCCCTGTGGCACCTTTTCGGTGAAGGGCAAGATAAGAAAAAACTCTTGCGGAATTCCCTCATAAATCAGTTCCGGGATATTATGAAAACCAAATCGCTTATAGTAGTTTGGATCTCCGACAAGGGCACAACCCTGGCCACCCAATTCTTTCAGCAAAGATAACCCTTCATTGACAAGTCTTTTTCCAATGCCCTGTTTCTGTAATTCCGGCAATACAGAGATCGGACCTAGGCCGTACCAGTCTTTTGCGCCGTCAGAAATTGTTACAGGTGAAAAAGCGATATGTCCGACAACCTGCCCATCAATCTCAGCCACAAGCGATATGGTCAGCGCCCCTGCCGCACGTAATGCGTTTATTATGTACTGCTCCGTATGATTACTAATTGGAAGAGTGTTAAAAGCGGCTATTGTGACATTGGTGATCACATCAACGTCTGCATCTGTTTCTTTTCTTATAATCATTTCATCCTACTGCCTGGCTTCGTTATATTTATTTAATGCCTTCTTTTTCAAACCTTGCAACAATACGCTCTTGTATCTTCGGAGCAAAAGATTGACCCAGCACTTGCCCCGCCTGCATTCCTTCCTGGGTAATCATGGGCATAACCTTTATTACTTTCTTTCCTAATTCAGTATTATTGAACGCAATCATTTCTCTCAATTCTTCAGCAGAGAAATGCCTGCTATATATTGGATACATAATTTCAGATAATGCACCTTTAACAATGAACTCTTCATCAATCAGTGCATTAATTTCTTCATTTACGATGTCGTAAGCTTTGGGATCGATATTCGGATTTGTTTGCTTTAGTACTGTCGTCATTTGCTGAATAAAGGCATCAGAAAATTGTTTCCCTATGGCGATAGCAGATTGCCCTGCTTGGACTAACAACTGGTCGATTAATTCTTTCTTTTCCGAACTAATATCGGCGGCAGAGGAAATCTGGACGCTACCCATTGATAGAACCATCAGTAACAAGATATATTTTTTCATATGATCTCCTTTAAAATATAATCGCTGACGCAGTCTCGCGGAACGCGCTGCTCAGGGGTGGAGCGGATTTTTACGCCATCCCTTGGAGCAGATAAGTTAGAACATGCAACGAAGGCATCGGTGTCAGCAGCCTGTTTCGCTCTGCTGGACACAGATATTATATGTCATCTTTATTAATTGGAAGTTCTAGCAGACGCACATCATCAAGATCAACAACTCTTCCCGCAGCTTTTTTCGAAGAAATTAAATCTTCCCGTGAAGCCACATAAAATGGCTGTCCCTGATATTCGAGTGTGTTGCGATGTGTCCATGCATCTTGAAAACTCAAACCCGGCGTCGATGTTTGTACATCTATCCGAACACGGTCTTTGAATATAGTTATTTCATTAGAGAGGATTTCATTAACATTTGTGAGGGATGCGGTGCCCATGCCGGCCTCTAAGAGAGCATCCAGGAGTCGTTGGGTATTTTCCGGGGTGGCATCGATAAGAATATCCAGATCAAATGTAGCCCTTGGTACCCCATAAAGAACAGAAGCTATGCCTCCGATCACAATATATCTGACTTCATGTTTCTGAAATGATGCGAACAGGTCCTTTAATCGGTTGAGCATCTTTTGCTCCTGCCAAATCAGGGTTGAGTTCTAATGCCAAGTCTGTAAAATTGCATAACATCTCCATCCGTTCCGAAACAGGAAGGGCACGGAACCACAGGACTTTCGCTTCTATCGATTCATCGTCTATATTGTGAGAAATCTGTTTCATGTTGGCAACTTATCAAATTTCTAATATTTTTTCAACGTATAACCAGTGATTAAGTAGTTTCTGTATCATTCCGGTCGGGTCGCCTATGGCCGGCGACTTGTTATGATCCTTATAGAAGATATTGGTGTCAGGTCTTCATTCTTGACAGAATAGTGGCTACTACACTGTCAAGAATGAAGACCTGACACCGATGCCTCTCTAATATAGTTAACTTGGTCCGACCCCGACTTGCGACTTGACACCGCCCGGTTTCACAGGACGCAGCGATCTATCAGCGTTCCTATGCAAACCGATGTTCTACCTTTCTCTTCCTTCCCGAACAATGTCCACTATCTCTTGTGTGGTGATATTAGCTTTAATTGTTGGGACATCTAAAGGCGAAGAAACTTTTTTTTCGGGAACTAGGGAGAAAGTTCTTCCGTCTTTCCTTCTGATTATGACTTCTCCTGTACTTTCTGCTTGCTCAAGAACCATAGCAAGTTTTTGTCTGGCTTCTGAATATGTATAAACTTGCATTTTAAACCTCCATGGTTTCGACGTTGAAATTCTGAGCAGAGATTTTTAGCCTTCGATCCAACGTCAATAATGGTGCCCTTTGCCTGACGGCACAATCTAAAAAATAGGCATCGTATGCATAAATGTCGGCCTGTTTGGACAATTTTAAGACCGCAATAAAATCTGGTTCAATATATCGAAGAGGAATACTCTTAAAAATTGATATTCCCTTTTTAGCCTCGTCAAGCGTCAGTCTTTTTTGTTTAAACATAGCTGAAAAAGCATTACCAATTTCCCAAGGAATGGAGCCAGGCCCAATAAGTGTATTTCCTGATGTAATTTCGATAATTTTATGTCGTTCAGGCTCACCAACAATCACTGAAATTAATGCAGATGTATCAATTACAATATCCATATTTTATCCCCAAGGTTAATAGGTATGACAATTGTACAATAGATTAAAGTTTTGTCAAGATTTATGGGGTAGAAGGTTTCCGCACACAGGTGAGGGACGTCTTTTGGCCCTAACCCTTGTGCAGTGGGATCTTGGGCCAACCTTATTTTGCATAAAGTATAATGCTTAAAAGGATACTGGCCATGAAGACTCCACAGCCAACAAAAAACCAACGGTATAGTTCCAATCCTCGCTTGGTGAGAATCTTCTTCGGTGGAATGCTATTGGGGTAAAGCTCCGCCATGTCTTGAATATCAATGACCTTATCTCGGTCAATGTGATGTTTCAGTCGGAACTGAACAAAAAATCCAATACCGAAACCAATAAGACCTGGAATCATCGGCCAAGGAAATGTTTGCATATTCTATTACTCCTATGTGATGGGGAAATGCCTAACCAGTGATTAAGCAGTTTCTGTATAATCTTCAAATTAAAAAAACCGGTTGCTGGCTGATTTTCTAACTGTATAACTCCACAGATTGAATGTTATGCGGTTAACTTCCCAATTGAAAATTACTAAAAACTACCGGAATACAGGTCAATCGGATGTAAGACAAATTTGAGACTTTAAATATGATGTGTTTTCAGTTATCCCCTTGGGGCAGCTGAAAATATTTGGCAGCTATAGTCGGGAGGATATATCCGGAATGGGGAAAAAATCAATGGTTTTTTTCGCTGAAAGGCAGCGACTAATGGTTCATTGTTCAAGGTTCACGGTTCACAGTTCATGGTTCACAGTTCGAGGTTCATGGTTTGGCACGGATTCAGCCGGCATCAGATCAATAAAAGATTTGAATATGTTGTTGAAAAAAAAATGTTTAGGTAATATATGTTATTCCATAATGATTTAAAAGAGATATATATGCTAGTGTTCATCCGAAAATACTAATTTTCGGATTCAAGCTGTCAGCTGTCAGCATTCAGCTTTCAGTGAAAGGCTTACAAACCAGTCGGTTAGCTGAGTACTGATCGTCCTGCCCTGGCAGGACTGAACGCTCTATCCATAAATGCCTTGTTTATGGATGGAGAATAGGCTTGGATTTAATAAAGACAGGCAACACAGGGGAATAAGACCATGAGCATCGAAAATATAATGACAAAAAAGATTGTCACCGTTGAACTGGATGATACGCTTGGAACGGTCAAAGATATATTTGACAATCTCAAGTTTCATCACCTGCTTGTTGTCGAATCCGGCAAACTTATAGGAGTTGTTTCAGACAGGGATCTTCTCAAGGCAATAAGCCCCAACATCGGAACCATAGCCGCGACGGACAGGGATGAGGCGACCCTCAATAAAAAGGTCTATCAGATCATGACCCGAAAGCCAGTTACACTGCGGCCCCATGACCCGATTGGCGATGCCGTTGACCTTTTCAACACACAGAGGATCTCCTGCGTCCCTATCGTGGACAGGGAATTCAGGCCGGTCGGGATACTGACCTGGCGGGATATCCTCAGGGCCATCGTCAGAAAGCGGTAAAGGATTACAGGTTGAAGGGCACTATAATCAGACTGCATGAGTGATATCTCCAGATTGTCGCGCCAGCCGGAAGCCGAGGTCCATACTCATTTTAAATCCTGGATTCCGGCCTTCGCCGGAATGACGGCAACGAGACATTATTCTTTGGGTAATCAAACAATATTTTGGTTTTAATGGAAACTGATAATACAGATAACATAAAGGCAGACGAACCGGACGAGGGTTCCGCGTTTCAAAGGCCCAGGATATTTACCGTAAGCGCCCTGACAGGAGAGATAAAATCCCTCCTTGAGGAACGCTTCGATTTTATCTGGGTGGAGGCGGAGATCTCCAACTTCAGGTCGCCATCCTCGGGCCATTATTACATGGTCCTCAAGGATGAGGACTCGCAGATCAGGGCTGTCATGTTCCGTCCCCAGGCCAGGTATCTGGGTTTTACTCCTGAAGACGGCATGAAGGTCATTGTCAGGGGAAGGATAAGCGTGTATGAGCCCCGGGGTGAATACCAGATCCTTCTCGATTATATCGAGCCCCTTGGTGTCGGGGCCATGGCCCTCGCCTTCGAGCAGCTGAAGAAAAAGCTTGCCGCCCAGGGCGTATTTGATGAAAAGATAAAAAAGCCCCTCCCCTTCCTCCCGCAGCATATCGCGGTTATTACATCTCCGACCGGCGCGGCCATAAGGGATTTTCTTAAGATCATCCGCAGGAGATTCGCGAATATCAGGATCACCATCATACCGGTCAAGGTCCAGGGCGAAGATGCGGCGCCTGAGATGATCGAGGCTCTAAAGACCGCCAACCGCGAACTGGATGCGGATATTATAGTGCTGACCAGGGGCGGCGGCTCCCTTGAGGACCTGTGGGCCTTTAACAGCGAGGACCTTGCCCTCGCAATAAGGGCCTCGGATATCCCGGTCGTATCCGCTGTGGGCCATGAGATAGACATCACCATCTCCGATCTCGCGGCTGACTTCAGGGCGCCTACCCCCTCTGCCGCGGCGGAGATGATAGTGGCTGAAAAAGAGGGGCTATACAGGGAGCTTGATAAGATCAGGGAGCACCTGAAATCAGTCTTCAGCGCAAGGGTGCGCAGCCTGAACCAGACTGTCATAATGCTTAAGAAGGGCCTGAGAGATCCGAAGAGGAGGCTTGCCGACTCATGGCTGCGTCTTGATGACCTTAACACCCGGCTTGTCAGGTCGGCATCCCAGGCGGTTTCGGAAAAAAAAACGATGCTCAGCGCGGAAGAACGCGCCCTTTTATCCCATTCACCCGAAAAAATGATCTATTCCCTGGGCCGGACGCTTATCTTTAATAGACATATGCTCGAACATGTTATATTCAAGCTGTTGCATGAAAGGTCAATGGGTCTTGACCTCCTGGCCGAAAAGATAAAGACACTCGGCCCCTATTCCGTGCTCGAAAGGGGCTACGGCATAGCAATGAAGCTCCCTGAAAAAAATGCACTCAGGTCTATCGCGGGCCTTGAGCCCGGTGATGCGGTCAGGATAATGCTCAATGACGGTGAACTCGACTGCAGGATAGAGAAGATCAGACAAAAAGGAAGTTAAAATTACATGAGATTTTTATCTGTTGTGTTCTTATCATTAGTAAGTTTTTTAATGACGCCGGTAAACGCTGAATCACTCTCGGTTTCGGATATAACCTTTTCCTCTGACAAGATGGCGCGCGGAGATGTCATCCTTTTAACCATCAGGGCAGGCAGGGAAGCGATGCCCCGGGTTACCTGGATGAACAAGGAAATTGCGCTTGTTTATAGCGGGACAGGCGCTGCATGGAAGGGATTTCTGGCAGCAGATCTGAATCAGAAAAAAGGGAGCTATAAGGCCCTTATCCAGCTTTCCTCATCGGGTTTTGACAAAACCTTTACAATCCGGATAACCGACAAGGATTACGGGGTACGCAACCTGACCCTTCCCAGGGAAAAGGTGGAGCTGGACGCCGAATCCCTAAAAAGGGTGAAGGAAGAGGCGGCAGTTGTGAATGCCCTGTGGGGCGCACAGGAGCCTGTTCCGGCGTGGAAGGGTGCTTTTCTAATGCCTGTTGACGGAGACGTTGTGGGGACATTCGGCAAGAGGAGCATCATCAACAACATGGAGAGGTCTCCTCACACAGGGGTGGATCAGAAAGGCGAAACCGGAACCCCTGTCAGGGCCATCAACAGCGGCAGGGTCGTTCTTATTGCCGATCATTTCTTCACCGGAAACTCTATCTTCCTTGACCACGGCGGAGGGGTCATAAGCATGTATTTCCATCTCGACAGTGCGCTTGTCAGGGACGGGGAGACCGTTGGCAAAGGGCAGACCATCGGCCTCGTGGGGGCAACAGGCCGGGTAACAGGGCCTCACCTCCACTGGGGAGTAAGGGTGAACGGTGCAAGGGTTAACCCCCTGGCGCTGATAGACATGAGCAGGGGATTG
>Ga0209287_10000181_pt1 | contig 42095 bp, 26 predicted proteins | sample PPLLak3cmMay2015_2_FD_187255 | JGI IMG/M metagenome (GOLD analysis project Ga0209287, IMG submission 187255) | Freshwater sediment microbial communities from Prairie Pothole Lake near Jamestown, North Dakota, USA - PPLs Lake P8 Core (1) Depth... | ecosystem: Environmental > Aquatic > Freshwater... | reverse complement strand
TTTCACTGCACTCGATACCGCAGTTTCAAAACCGAATGACTTCTGCACAAAGCTCAGGTCGTTGTCGATTGTTTTCGGTACTCCAACCACTGCGATTTTAAGGCCGCGGGCTGCAATTTCCGTAACAATTTTTAATGCGCCCCGCTGTGTGCCATCCCCGCCGATGGTAAAAAGCATATTGATATTCATCCGTTCCAGATGATCGACAATGTCCCCCGTTCTGTCGCCATACCCTCTGGACGAACCTAATAAGGTCCCTCCGAATTGATGGATGCGCTCAACGATTCCAGGGTTAAGCTCCACGCAGGGTAATTTGAATTCCGGAAGAAATCCCCGATACCCGTATTTTATTCCGCAAATTCTCTCGGTGCCGTAATTATACCAGAGGCACATGACGATTGCCCTGATCACGTTGTTAAGACCCGGGCACAACCCCCCGCAAGTTACTATTGCGGCACGAACTTTGGATGGGTCAAAGAATATTTTCTCTCTGGGACCCGCTTTCTCAAGAAGGTTGCATTTACCTGTCTCTACCTGCACATCCTTGCCATCTATCTCAATGTTATAGAGAATGAACTGATCATCACCAACATAATTTGCTATAAAATCATCCTTCGCAACTGATAATGAAATTGGTGACTTAATCGACGTCTTCCCTAAAACAGGCACGGTAAGATCAAATTTCTCAATTTTCATATCCATTCCTTACAAATTTTTAGAGGTGTCATTAAGCGATATTTTATATAAAGGAAAAATAATTCTCTCTGCACTGAATACGTACTCTTTTCGCGGAAAATGGTTATAATACCATTCTTCAATCAGTACTGGGCGGCACATAATATTACTCATTTTTTAATGGTATTATATATTTTACTTCACTCCAGGAATATACGTCAGCAAATGCTCATATTCTGACTTTTTTTAGTATAGTAGTATATAATTTTGGTCATTTATTAAATAAATACAACCTAATTATTGGAGGTCGCTATGAAAAAAATTTTAGTCACCGGATCCGTAGGACAGATCGGCTCCGAATTGACACTGGCACTTCGTAAAAAATATGGAAATAATAATGTCGTTGCCGGTGTTAATAAAACCCTGCCAAGCGGAGAGTTGAAAGATTCAGGGCCGCATGAGATAGTTAACTGCACCGAGATTGGGCAGATACATTCTGTTGTAAAAAAACACAACATAGACGGTATCTACCACCTTGCCGCATTACTGTCGGCAGTTGCCGAGAACAATCCCCAGCTTGCCTGGCAAGTTAACGTGAATGCTCTGGTAAACGTCCTGGAGGTCGCACGGGAGTATAAGTGTGCGGTGTTTACCCCAAGCTCAATCGGAGCTTTCGGGCCGACAACACCTCCGGATAATACGCCACAGGATACTATCCAGAGACCGACTACTATGTATGGCGTCACAAAAGTTTCGGGTGAGCTGCTGTGCGATTATTATTATTATAAATTCAAAGTCGACGCTCGCGGATTACGTTACCCCGGGATCATATCCTATGTAACACCCCCCGGAGGCGGTACAACCGACTATGCTGTGCACATTTTCTATGAAGCCATAAAAAACAAAAAATACACCTGTTTCCTGAAACAAGGCACCAAACTTGATATGATGTACATGCCCGATGCGCTTGATGCAGCTATTAATTTGATGGAAGCGGATCCAGGCAAATTGAAACACCGCAATGCATTTAATGTTACGGCAATGAGCTTTGCTCCGGAAGATATTGCCGCCGAGGTAAAAAAGCTTATCCCGGGATTTACCATGGATTACAACATCGATCCTTTGCGACAGGGTATTGCAGATTCATGGCCGAATCATATGGACGACAGCGTTGCAAGGAAAGAGTGGGGATGGAACCCGGTCTATGATTTAAAGGCAATGTGCAAAGACATGGTCGAAAAATTATCAATTAAATTAAAACAGTAATCTAACATGAGGAGGAGATTGTATGGGTTTAAATAATGTATCAACGGTATTAAATAATGAAATTGCCGAAATGAAAAATGAAGGCAGGACAAAAGGTAAAGAAGCAATCATTGTCGGCGTTAAAAGACCTCAGGGCGAAAAAGGCCCGCGATATCTCCTGAAAGGATACGGAGATAAAGAGTTTATACGAATGAACTCGAATTCCTACCTTGGCATGTCCCTGGACGAAACTATCATCAAGGCGGAGGAAGAAGCTTCCCGTGAATTCGGGGTCGGCCCGGGTGCGGTTCGCTTTATAAACGGAACCTTTAAACCGCATAGAGACCTGGAAAAAAAGCTGGCTGCGTTTCACGGTTATGAAGACGGCATGATCTTCAGCTGCGCCTACGCCACCATGATCGGCGTTTTCAACGCACTCACGTCCGGCGAAACAACGATTATCAGCGACGAGCTTAACCATAACTGCATTATCAATGCGATCAAGCTTTCGCGACCAAAAGATAAAAAGGTCTATAAACATAACAAGATGGACGAACTGGAAACGCAGATAAAGGATTCTATCGGAAAATGTAAACGGGTTTTAATAGTGACCGACGGTGTTTTCAGCATGAGAGGCGATTTTGCCCCGCTGGACAAGGTGTGTGAGCTGTCAAAAAAATATGACAAGGAATTCCCGGAAAACATCATCGTTATGGTTGACGACTCTCACGGCGTCGGCGCATGCGGAAAAACCGGAAGAGGAGCAGTCGAGGTTGCCAACGCACAGGGCGTGGATATCCTGATCGGCACCCTTGGCAAAGCGTACGGTGTTAACGGCGGATACGTCGTGACGAACGAGGCCGTCACCCGTTATCTGCGGGAAAAAGCGGTAACCTACATCTACTCCAACCCGATAACCGTCGGCGAATCAGCAGCCTGTCTGAAAGTTCTGGAGTTTCTCGACAGCGACAAGGGGCGGGAGCGCTTAAGTCACATGAGAAAACTGACAAAAAAATTCGAGGACGGTATCAAGAGCCTCGGCATGGAAATAATTGAAAGCGTGCATCCTATCGTTCCCTTAATGGTCAGAGACACCCAAAAAACCATCGATATCGTTGCGTTCCTGAAGGAAAACGGTGTATTGTCTACTGGTTTGAACTTCCCGGTAGTTCCCAAGGGCGATCAGACCATCCGTTTCCAGGTTAATGGCAGCCATACTGCGTATGATATCGACTGTGTGCTTGGCGTGCTGAGAAAATTCAAGGAGAGTTATAAAAAATAACAGGGTGGCACTACGCAAACCTGATCGACAAAACAGCACGGGCGGGAAGTAATTTTCACCATTACTTTCCGCCCGTATATATTCTGCCGCACGAATGCCCTGTCGCGGCGAAAAACGCACCTGACATCGAAACCAGGCTACAATTTATGCTGTTTGAGAATCTCTCGTTCAATCAAATTACAAAGATCAGCCTCATTTTCCGCATCGGTCACATTCGATCTCTTGACAAATCTGTTTTCCTGCTTGATACGGGCGACGATATCCTCTATCTCTTTCGGTGTAAGATACCTGGTATAGGCATCCCGCAGATGATTAAAATCTCTCCAGAAGTAGATATCTTCCCGCCTCTCGCTTCTGCCTTTGGTCTCCGGGGTATCGGACATAATTCCTCACTTTGCCTGTCGTCTGAATCTGATGCCCCTCCCGGCAAATCAGACCACAGGGTCTTTTTAATATATGGTTCATCGTGTGATATGCTGCTGTTACTCTCTGTTTTTTGTTTTGTGCGACTGTTACATAGCGACAATAAAAAACGGTACGAGGATGTTAGTACCTCGTCATCTCAAATATAATAAAAGATTGATGGAAAGAAAATAAATAATTAAAATCTGCTACCAGTGATATCCCATGCACAGAGAGTATGTTCCCGGAAGTTCATATGCTACCATATAGGAGAAATCGAAAAAAAGCGCCTGCTTGAAGAGATTGACGCCCCCGCCAAAAAATATTCTTTTTGTGTCATCAAGTCCGAAACGAAGAGCGACGACCCGCTGTATCATATACTCCGCGCCATAAAACCCGGCACTGAACAACAACGACGGTTCATCCTTAAGGCTGCTCTTCTGCGGTTCATACTGCGATCCGTTCTTTTCGCTGAACACATTGTAAACCACACCCTCGTTTGAAAAAAGGTCGGGTGTTTTATACATGACACTGATTCTGCCGTAAATATACGGAATGTCCCTGCGCCATCCAACGCCCATGCGGGCGTGCGGTAAACCTATATCATGATAGTCGGAGCTCCAGTGTATATAGTTGGTGGTAATATCATCCAGAAGCAACGAAAAGCGCACACCGGCTTTCACCAGTTCCATGGTGCCGGCAACATCGACACCGATGCCATAGCCGGTCCAATCGACAAGCCTTCGCCGCTGGCAGTGCAGGGAGGCGCCGACCGATGAAATAAAATTCTTTGCTTTGAAAAACGTATACCCCAGGGCAATATTCAGAAAAATCTCGGAGGACGATGAATAGTCCAGACGGGAAGGGTCAAACACGGGGTTCTGATTTGTGTCCGTAGCCAGACCGTCGGTTATTTCTATATCAGGGATGTATAAATACCCGACACACAAACCCAGCCCGATTTTTCCATCCGGATTTATGCGCAGGGAAGCCAATGACGTACTGAAGCTGTTTTCATAGAATCCCGTATAGGCAAGCGACGCTTCATTTGTCGGCTCAAGCGGAATATTCGCCGGGCTGCTCAGCGGTGCGGCATCTCCGGAAAAAACGAGGTTCGCCCCGCCAAGAGAGGTATACCGGGGGAAAGCAAAGAGCGACTTGTTTAAATTGGAATAAAAGTCAGCCGCTGTAATGCCGGAGATGACACAAAAAAACAGAAGTATGCTTTTACAAATTGTACCCATACTACAAAATTGATCTTGATTATATCTGCTGTTGGTTTATGGTATAATGGATAATAAAATCCTGAACAAGAAACAATTTCCAGCTTTTCCTTCAATCATATTACGTTTTGAAAATATATAATATTACCGGCAATTATAATAAATATTAATCTCTGGAAAAGCTTCCTCCGGGTTCCTGCTGTATTTTATTTTTAAAAAAAACAATTTCCTCCTTGATAAGTCTCATTCTTAGTGCTATTTTCCTATTCCCGGGCGCATGGCTCAGTTGGTTAGAGCGCCGTGTTCACATCGCGGAGGTCGCTGGTTCGATTCCAGCTGCGCCCAATTCCATTAACCTATTCTTTTTTCACAGGATACACCTGTGTATGAAGAACACTGGTACTGCATCTTTCATATTCGGAAAAAATTCATCGATTGCTTTTTTTATCGCCGTGGCATTATCGATGAACGCAGCATCTAATGACGCCAAGGCGTCGGTAACGTCCATTCAATTCATCAAACCGGAGCCCTGGACCCAGGTACGGAGCAACCCATGCACTCTCGCAATAGATGAAAATCCCCTTATACAGTCCATCGTCTTCAAAGTGCAATATATGCCGGAAAACACCCAGACACCGCAAACAATCACCCTGGGGGAAATTTCACGGCCTCCGTATACATTGCTATGGGATATCGCTCAAATACCCAATCAGCTCTCCTATGGCGTCTCGGTATTCGCCGACATATTCTTAACCAACGACAAAACCATCAAGCGGAAACTGGAGGGAGTATTCCTCGCCCACCATGCCGTTGTACCCCCGGCGTATAACGTACGCTATTCTATCAACACCGAACCTGACAGAAAACTGGAAACCGTAACACTCTCTGCGCCTTCGGGAAAGGCCGGCGGTTGGGCAGCCATTTCATGGAATGAAAAATTCCTCACTTTTCATATACAGGTCAACAGCCCTCATTTCTGCCTCCCGCCTCCGGAAAACGAAAAGTTCAAAGAGTTGGGGGTTAAAATATGCCTTGATGCCCGGAATACAAAAAACGCCTATCTTACTGAAGAGATCGCCCTGTACGTACTGCCTCTTGACAACAAACCGTATACCATTGTTTCCCAATCGGTCTACGAGCAGGACGGCTCCTTCGACATTATAAAAACAAAACAGCACAACCAGTGCAGAAGCGTTGTAAAAACCGAGGATTTCAAGGGATACAGCGTGTCTCTTTCCATTCCTCAGAAAATGCCGGGTTTCAGCGCGCAGCAAACCATCGGGTGTAATATTATCGCAACCACACTCGACGAACACGCGGCTATTCAGGAACTCTCCTGGATTGCCGGCAACAGCTACACGGTCTATTCTCCTTTTTCGTACGGAGATCTGGTCCTTCAAAACAGGCCGTTTGCGGCAAACAGGCTTACTTTGTGGATTTTCTGTTTTATTGCGGGTCTGCTGCTCGGCATACTCAGCGTGCCGGTAATCGCCCTGACTAAAAAATTCAACCCCCTCACACGATTCGAAAAAACAGAACAGGAAGATCTGCTTATAAAAAATATCGTCACCATACTAGACGCTGAAATTTCAAATAAGAATTTTACCCTGAAAGATATTGCGTCAAAACTTTCGGCGCCACCGGAAAAGGTAGACCGCGTTATCAGCCGTTTCTACGGTAAAACGTTTAAAAAACATCTGCTCGGCTGCCGCATAGAAATAGTGAAGGAGCGCCTGCGCTCTTCTAATGCAAGCGAAATTTCCATTGCCGGCTCGTGCGGATTTTCTTCTATCGAGGAGATGGAAAAGGCTTTCCGGGCGCTCAACGGCATGTCACCCTATGCCTATCGCGAGAAAAACAGAATTGCCTGACCGGTAAAAACTCTATGTTATTTTTTTGCTCAGATAGAGGGCTTTTTGAATCTCCAGATCAAGGCGGTTTTTATCGTACGGTTTGGTAATCCATCTGAAAATATTCATCTTTTTCATGCTGTCATACTCCGGCTGGTATCCTGAGACTACAATAATGATAAGCTCCGGCTTAATGTCACGAAACCGGGAAATTACTTCATGCGGATCTTTTTCCTTCAGTTTCCAGTCCATTATCAACACCCTGCAATCATCAAGATGGTCCTGTAATTCTTTCAATCCCTCATCCATCGTTGACGAAACACACGTCTTATAGGAAAACTCGGAAAGAAAAATACTCAGTATATTACACATCCTGGGATCATCGTCAAGGATCAGCACCGTCGTCTGCGTACGGTTCAAAATAATGGTTTTTGTGTCGATATCGTGCCCGAAATCCTCGCTTTCCGGTATTTCGATACGGAATGTTGTGCCTTTTAAACCCGCGTTTTCGACAGAGATCGTGCCTTTATGCTGAGTTATGATGCGACGGACCAGGGCCAGCCCGAGGCCGGTTCCCTTTCCCTTCTTTTTGGTGGTATAAAACGGATCAAAAATCTTTTCCCGTATGCTTTCAGGTACGCCGATACCGGTGTCCGAAAAACGAATGATCACCGATGTGTCCCCGCTTGCATTGGATGCTCTTTGACACTCAATCGATATGATTCCACCCTCCGGCATCGCATCCTTTGCGTTGCCAAAAAGGTTCTGCAGGACACGTTTCAGGTAGTCGCTGTCGCCTTGTATCCATACATTTTCGTCAAGTATATTGACATGCACTTCGTACAGCTCGCCAAGCTGCCGGCTGAAAACAGGAACGGACTCCCGTAAAAACGCCGGAACATTTACCGGATTGTAATTCAGCGGTTTTTTCCGGCCCAGCGCAAGCAGTTCTGAAATGAGGAAACGCGCGTCGGTCAGCGTTTCCGCTATAAGCGCCATGCCCCGTTTGGTTTCCGGTTCGGAACTCTTATTGCTCACCCGGTCCGAAATATCGGTAACGGTTTGCAATATATTATTGAAATCATGCGCCATGCCGCTCGCCAGCGTTCCCAGCGACTCCATCTTCTGGAACTGGAAAAGACGCTGTTCCATCTCCTCTCTCTGCTGAATCGCCCGCTCACGGTCGGTCACGTCGACAAAACGTCCTTCGCACACGTCCCGATCCCCATCGGAAGCCTTGATAATACAGTCGACATACTTAATCTCATTGCCGAATTTTTTGAGCCTGAACGTTCCCTGAACCGGCAGATCCGTAAACACGAGAGTTTCAGAATCTTCGATAAAGTCCCGGATATCCTGGCCGAGAAGGTCTTCCGATGAAACACAAAACAGGCTCTGTGACATGATATTCACCCACAGAAACCTGCCTTTTCTATCTATCTTAAACAGCATCAGGGGAAGAGAACTCCCCAGATCCATAAAGTTGGTCTCAAATGCTGTCACCTGCTCCGCGGATTTGTTATTATTCCGGGCCACCAGAACACTGAGAAACGTTGCGATCAGCAGCATGACCATGCCCGGCAAATAGAGCGTCAGTAAATTACTCGTGCCGGGACCGCCGGACAAGAAAATAAACAGATACAGGATAAAATAGGCATAGATTGAAACAAAACCGGTGAAAAACGATAACGTCTCCCTGCTGTGAAAAGCCGTAAAGCTGATAAGGATAAAATAGAAGGGAAAAGAGGTGCTGTGAAGAAACTTGGGGGGAAAACCGGCTATATACAGTGTCCAGATGAACACGGTAACAACTGCAATATCAAAAAAAGAGACAATATACGCCACATACCGGCTGATTGAATCCTTCCTCGATTCAAAAAGGAAAATACCGCTGTAGACGCATACAACCGTCAACAGCCCGATCTGAACCGAACATATTCCGAAGGTGATCCTGCCTGCCGAAAAAAGAAACAATGAAAGGATTGCGCACAAAGAGGCAAGTGTAAAGCGAATCTTCGAAACCAGGTTCTCCGCTTTCGATTCAAACGTCAGCAGGAATTTTCCTGTCCTGAGCGCCCGGCTCCGTTTTAATAACTCCATACTGTGTACAATGTTAGATATGTTTTTACATGGTACTTTATTACCGATATTAATAATACCATGTTTCAAAAAAAAATACACTATAAATAAAAGTGCTGCGACAGAGCGATCACCATGACCAGTAGTTCCCATTGCTTGTACCGACAACATGCCCTTTAAAACGTGTATCGAAAAGTGTATACAGCATCTGGAACGCAAGAAACCGCACGACCGCATCTGCCGGATGATTATACTGGTTATTCATGCCGCAGGAAATAATCGCTATTGACGGATCAGCATACCCGTAAAAGAGCGAATGCATAGAGCCGGCGCTGCCATGGTGCGGTACAACAACAATGTCCGATCGCAGCATATACCGGTATTGTTCGACAATTTTGTTTTCCGCGAAGGTATCGATATCGCTGGTTATAAAAAAAGAGGTGTTGCCATATTCAACTCTGAAACAGAGACTGAAACGATTTTTGTTATTGTTGCTGCTTGCGAACCATTGATCCGCAGTGGAGTCTTTGGGCGGCCAGAGGCATTCAATATACACGCCCTGCAGCAGAGCCAGGGTATCGCCCGCCCGTACAGGCCGGAAATGGATTGACGGCGACCAGTCCTTGGCAAAAGCCCTCAATCCGGCAGTATCCTCGTAAAAGCTCGTAATAACCAGTCCGCTGAAATGCGCGTCGGCCGGCAATAAACCAAGCCCGCCCTTGTGATCCATATCGCCATGGGAAATCACAATTGCCTCAATGAAAGGGCTTTGTAGTGCCGCATACCCGTCCTGCCATTTCCCGAAGGCTGGCGTATCACCCATGTCCCACACGACCGCTCTGCTGTTCCTGCAGGCTATCTGCGACAAACCCTGGCCCACGTCAAGCACCGCAAACATCAGGGCAGAAGCGTGCCCGTTGTATTCATCCTGGCCTCCGATAAAGGAACAGGATGCGATACCGGCACATCCGGCCAGAAGCAGAAGCCGTTTAAAAAAGAAAATGAGCGTTCGCATACAATGAGTATTTTTCGTTATACTGCGAGATAACGGGAATGATACATTTTATTTCGATATAGGTTTTTTCAAAAAAAACAATCCGCTGCACGAACCCCGTAACCAGATCGTTTCCCTTCAGACTTGTTGCGCAATACGTTACGAAAGGAGATACAAGCAGCATGGAAACAGGCTTGCAATCGGCTTTTACATCCGCCATGATACGCCAATATGTATCGGATTTAATATAGTATGTAACCGACGGCGACACGGATATTTTTTCGATAACCGCAAGGCTGCTGACAACCTTGAATCGATGCCTGGAATCGTAGCGATGGTTGTTTACCTCAAGCCAGTAGGTGCAATCGTACTTGAACGGCAGCGAGCCGCTTATGGCTACCGATGCTTTCATGTTTGCGCTGTTCTGCATGGCAATATACGATGCTTTCAATTCCTGCGCGAAGTATTTCGAAAACGACCCGGCATACAAAAAATCGAAGCCGGTGATATCCCCGGTCTGCCGGTCTGTTCCGAACCGACTGCTGAGAGTATGCAAAAGGCTGCTGCGGGGAGCGGAGAAACCCTGCGGTATCCTTACAAAGGAGAGTGAATATCGCTGTTTGTTTTCGTTGTTCGAAACGGTTATAGAGACGGGGACTGCCCCGGCATCGAGCATATTGACACCGCTCTGGATATTCAACGTTAACAAACCGGCCGAAACTTCGATACCGCCGTGCAGGTTGACAGCGGTGTCATATACACCGCTGTCAACCTGCGCAAGCGCCCCGGTAAACGCTCCAACAAGCGCGAGAAAAGGCGCCGGGGTGTATGCGGTTTTAAACCCTGCGATCGACTCGGTGCTGCGTGTATGAAACAGTGCCTGCATGCTGATTGGGGCGCCGGGACGGGTTTCCGCCAGAAAACCATTCCAGGTCCGCGACTCGCCATAGAGCCAGTTGTATGCAAGATCGTCGTGGGAAGCTGCAGCAGCGGGGAAATAGCCGTAAAAAAGACCGTTGTTTATTGTGAAGCTGAAATTCCCGGCGTGTAATTTTCCCAGACCGGGCATCGCCAGCAATAGCCTCCTCCGCTGCCACCGCGCATACTCCTGCTGAAAACAAACGGTTCCGTCCGCCCGTATATTCTTGAAAGGATACACATTAAATCTCACCGACTGACGTGACTGATGTGAGATACCCAGGGCATGCGAAAAAAATGAAACATGGGCAAACGACGGCATCCTCGCCACATCAAATGAGAGTATCGGCCTGAATTGAACAAGGTACGGGAAGTCCCGGAAAAAAGCGCAGATGCTTTCATCCGTCCACGGCTCATAGCGGGAAAGGACCTCCGGCTGCGACGGCAGGTCCTCCGGCAGGTCCGGAAGAACATCGCGCAGATAGCGCAGCTCTCCAAGCGGAATAGACAGAGGCTGTGCATAGAACGGCCTTAAAAGTTCCCAGAAGGCCGAATCTATGGTGCCTTGCTCCAGCTCAAGAAGCGCCGTGCGCTCATCCTCCGGCAGCTTACCGTCCAGCAGCCCATACCCGAAGGATCTCACAGGCGCTGAAACGGCAAAAAAAAGGAAAAATAATTGCAGAGAATATTTTATTCTTGGATTATGGCTCATAGACGATTTAAATAAGCGGTAAATATAGAAAAAATCACTTGTATAAGAAAGCAAAATATTAATTAATTTTATAAACGCAATAGAATTATTTTACTAATACATTGTATAAACATGTTTCAGCCGGACAGACATCTTCATAACGTTATTATTATTTGAGAAATATACGCTCCTGTTGATCTGGATACGAATTGTTATGTCAGAAACAACTACGCAAAAAACGCGACGCCCTTTGACCTTCTCAGGCAGAATACCAGGGTTTTTATTGCTGCAAAAAATTCTTGGTAGAGTATCATACTATTCCGGCATGAAGCTACTAAATAAAAGAGCTACGCTTTTTTGTATTGCTCCCTGGTATCCGGTACTGCTGTATCTGTGTATCCCCATCAAATTGATTGCTCAAACCGGGGCTGAATCCCTGCCGCTGATTCCGGCTATAGACGCACCCATACATAGTGCGGAACAGAATAGAACAGACTCAGCCGAAACACCATCTTCAGAAACCTGTACCGCGCACGTAAAAAACAGTACAAAAATCGCCCTGGTACTCAGCGGAGGCGGCGCACGGGGCCTCGCGCAGATCGGCGTACTGAAGGCTCTTGAAGAGGAGGGAATACAACCCGACCTCATCGTGGCTACCAGCATGGGGGCTATCATCGGCAGCATGTATGCTATCGGTATTGCACCCGACAGTATCGAGCGCATGTCGCGTGACATCGACTGGGACCTCATTTTTACCAACACATCCCATCGAAGAGATTTGCTGGTAAGCCAGAAAAACGAGCCGACAAATTACCTTTTTGAATTACGATTTGCCGATGATTTGACACCGATTCTTCCCAACTCCATTTCTCACGGGCAACTGATACACTCCATTCTTTCCCCGCTTCTCTCGGCGCCCCTCTACCAGGCCCATCTGGACTTCGACCGTTTGACGATTCCGCTTCGGGTCGTCACCACCAATATTGTAACCGGCCAGACGGTTGTCTTTTCAAAAGGTAACCTGGCCGACGCTATCCGTGCATCCAGCGGCATACCCCTGGCGTTCTCGCCGGTGGCCATCGACTCCATGCTGCTGCTTGACGGCGGATTGACGGCAAATATCCCCGTCGAAGCCGCGGTGAAGGAAAATGCGGATTATATCATTGCCGTTGACGTCACCTCGCCGATGTGGACCAAGGGCGACCTTACTAACCCTCTACATCTTTTTGATCAGGTTGTGGCAATAGGAATCGACAAACAGAAAAAACACCAGAAAGAACTGGCGGATGTTGTCATTACCCCGGAACTGGAAGGTTTTACCAATACGGACTTCTCCAGCCCCGACACGCTCATCTCCCGCGGGTATAGAGAGGCGAAAAAAAGAATCGCGGATATCAAAAAGGATCTTGCCGGATTCCCCAGAACAGTGTCTTTGAGTGTTCAGCAGGATACTATCTCCGGTCAGGAAATCATCGCGCTTCCGTTAACCGTTAAAGCGAAGGGTGGTTTTTCCGAAGCGGATTTTGATACTATCATTCGGGAACTGCAAGAAACAAACTTCGGCAGGTTGTCGGAAGACTCGTTACACTCCTTTCTTGTATCCTTTCTGAACAAGCGTGGCTTGCCGTTTGCAAAAACCGAAATAACTGAAAAGAGCCGCGCCGGTACCTGCATAGAAATCGAACCCGGCAGAATAAAAAATATCAGCATAGAAGGCAACCGGAATACGCTGCCGCGCCTTATTCAAACAACCTCCGGATTACGGGAGGGCCAGGTTCTTCATCCGGAAGATATACAGAATGCCATAGAATTGCTGTATGCTACCAATCTCTTTAATACGGTTACCATGTACGTTGATTCGCTCCTTTCCGTTCACGTGAAAGTAATGGAAAAGGAGTATTGGCGTTCACGTTTCGGCCTGCGCTTTGATGAATACCACCTCGTTGAGGGATATATCGAACCGGCCTACGAAAATCTGCTGGGAACCGCTCTCTGCCTGTCGGCTCACCTGCAATACGGCAAGAAGCGCGAAAAATATGCACTTGAATTAACCGCACACCAGCCATGGTCTGTTCACTGGGCCAATAATATCTGCCTGCAGAGCTATATTTCGAGGGAACGAATAATAAACATAGATAAAAGCAGCGACACCTTGATTACTCTGCTGGATACAATACCGGATACCACGTTCGATACCACCTACTACACAAAGATCAGATACAACGAAACCGGTCTTATGAAAACCGGCATCCTTTTCAGAATAGGGGGGCAACTGGGACGGAGTGCAATGATAGATGCGATTATCCGCCTTGAACGCTTCAGGCTGGAACAAACCGACGTAGGTATAATCGATGCGCTGGGACCATCATTCAGAAACGGTATCGCTTTCCTTAAACTCCGTCTTATGATAGATAATCTGGACAGATTACCCTTCCCCCAAAAAGGACAAAAACACTATATTAGTATTGGAGGCGCCAGCGAAATAATCAGCGGAACAGAAAATTTCATCACCATGCACAGTCAATTGCAATTCTATTTTACCCTGAGGAAAAAACATACCTTCTCGCCGCTTCTTATGTTCTGCTGGGCCGACCAGAATTTGCCTCCGGTTGAAAAGCTCTGGGTGGGCGGATCGCTACCCGATGAAAAATATCGCGATCTCGGTCTCTACTATTATGTTCCTTTTATCGGGTTAAAACCAAGGGCAATGTCCGGCGACATCGTTTTTCTGCTCCACAGCTTATATCGGCTGGCAATTACGAAAAAGTTCTTCTTGTCGGTCATGGCTGATTGGGGGTATGCCTGGAATAGAAACCCCGTTTCCGAGACGAGCAAGTTTAATTTTGACATGGCAACAGCAAAATATTTTATAGAACACGCTCCGGTAGGCGTGGGAGCAGGGCTTTCGTTACAAACGCCAGTCGGCCCACTGAGCCTCTCTTTCGGAAGAGTCGTTCATGGGGCATCAAAGGATGATAAGGATGACTTCGACATCCGCGAAGAAAATACCGTCTATTTCTCCGCTGGATATGACTTTTAAATTATACGTTTTCATGGTATAATATAAAAATGATAAAAATCAGAATTGCGACCAAATTATTCCTCGGCTTTCTCGGCATTATATGCCTTAACGTATTTTTCGTATTGATTGTTTCGAAATTATCCTCTCTGAACAGCATTGCATCAATTCTTAAGAAGCAGAACGAGATAAAAAACAATTTCCTTCAGATCTCGTCTCTTCATTCCCAGCAGGAACGGAGTCGCCTTATATACAGCACTATCAGCAAGGACGAGTCCGCAGAGAATTTCCTGCAAAAAGGCGTTCAGATTAATACCATTCTGGACTCCGTTCTTACCAGTATCGATGCGATTCTATTGTTGGATTCCGCTGTTTCTGCCCACAAATCATACAATCCGGATATCCTGCGCCTTAAAGAAACCATCGAAAAAAACATCTCCGTTAATAGTGCAAAATACAATGAGAAATTCGCAGACTTTCTGGCCGCAAAAAAGAACAATAACATCCCGGCGTCGCAACTCCTTGACACCGTCATTGATACGGCGGACAGTAATTTCAAAGCCGGCATCGAGGCGACCCACTCGCTGATCGACTCACAAAACATGTCGAGAATCAAGGAAATTGAGAAACGCATAGACAATGTCAGAAACCTTACCCAGCTGATACTGCTTGGCATGTCGATATTTTCCATAGGATTTGCGCTGCTGTTCTCACGCGCCATAAGCAACTCACTCAGAAAGCTCAAGGAATCCACCAGCAGCATCGCCAAAGGCAATTTCGATTTCAATCCCCACGGCTACCCGAACGACGAAATAGGGGAACTGGCGCACGCCTTCTTCGAAATGGCGTACGACCTGAAAAAGGCGCAGGAAGAGCTCATCAAGAAACGGCGGCTCGCAGCCATCGGTGAAATAGTTGCCTCGGTAAACCACGAGATCAACAACCCGCTCATGATTATATCAGGGAACGCTCAATTTCTCGAAATGACTATTGATAACGGTATAACGGACGATACGAAGGAACGGATTCATGCAATCATAGAAGAGACCGAAAGAATCTCACAGGTAACACGGAAATTGCGGGATATAAAAAATCCCGTTGTGGAGGACTATACCTCAAGCGGCGAGCAGATGATTAATCTCGATAAATCTATTGATTCTCAGTAATTATGACATATTCGACCAGAACACATACCTTTTGCCTGGCTCTCCTTGCAGCGATGTTAACCGCTTTAATATCTATTCAATGCGGTTCATCGAAAACAACAATGGTATATCATGGACATTACCGGCAGCAACTCATGCATGCCGACTCTCTGTTCAGGACCGACAATTTTGAATTGGCCAAAGTGGAATATACAAAAATACGCGACAATTGTGATATTCAGATTATCGCTTCGTCGGCACAATACCGCCTTGGCTATCTTAATATTTATTACGACAACCCGTTCGCCGACTATGAAGCGGCATTAAGAGAATTTACCCTTTTTCAGTCGCTCTACCCCAACGACGACAAAATCGACCTGGTGCGCAACTGGATCAGAATTCTCACTGTTTTGCAAAGCTTTGCCCGGGACTATAACAGCAGTTCGCAGCAGATGGAAAAAATTGACGAACGCCGGAAAAACATATTTAATGATTACAAAACCCTGCAGGACGCTTACCTGAGCTGCGACGCCACCAGAGACTCCCTTAAAAACGAAATTAAAGTATTGCAGGGCCTCATCGACAAACTGATATCCATGGACAAAAAATAGACCTCTATTTGCGGGTTGTGACATGAAACAGCCGGAAACTTCTGTAACGTATTATATGACTTTAGGATAAGATACTGCACGTCAAATTATCTGCGCTAATCGCGTATATAATATTCCTACAGTATTGAAAACGCATGTATTTTATTACCTGCATATATACATCAAAGGGCGTATATGGATATATTCGACAGTTTAAAATTTGATACAAATGGTTTAATCGCCGCTATTGCTCAGGATATACAGACCGGTCAGGTGCTGATGATTGCCTATATGAACAAAGAGACGCTTGCGGAAACGCTTCAAACCGGCATCATGGTCTACTGGAGCCGGAGCAGAAAAAAACGGTGGTTGAAAGGGGAAACCTCGGGCAATGTTCAAACAGTGAAGGAGGTGTACCGGGACTGTGATGGAGACGCGCTGCTCTTTAAAGTGCAGCAAAAGGGGGTCGCCTGCCACGAAGGATACAAATCCTGCTTTTCACGGATGCTCGTCGACAATACCTGGAAAATTGTTTCTGACAAAAACGGCCCCGCTGCAAACCAATAAAAAAAGGGATACATGCGTCGCATCCTTATACCGATACACGAAAATATATCTATTGATGATCCGGAGCATTCCCGCAAAAAAAGCGTCCCCCCGTTTTTATCGGGAGTCAGTTTCCTCCCAGGTCCATTTTCATGTGCTGATTGTCTCCTCATAAACAACCGGACGCAGGTATGAAAATTCCTCACTTGATAGGCAGTATCAGGCGAAACAACGCCGTAGTAGTGAAAACCGCGCAAAAGGGCGTGTATGTCTCTGTCGCTATCTCCCGTGCCGGGAGTGACGGATGCAGCCGTTGTTCACTCTGTAATAACGAAGAAAAAAAAATGACCTTGTTCTGCCCGGTTCCGCATCCGGAGCATTTCCTGAAAGACGACTGTGTCCAGGTCAGGTATTTCTCCTGTAATGAACTTTTTGCGTCCGGTTTTGTTTTTTGCATGCCCGTTGCCTGCTCTGTCGGTGCCTATGCCGTTTGGACCGCCCTGTCGAAAACCGGTACGGAATCCGGCGGCGCGGTACTGGCTTCAACCGCAGCGCTTGCCGCAGGCTTCATGATTATATATATATTTGAGAGGCTGATACAATTTTTCTATCCGGTGACCATTGAAACCGTATTGAAAAAAAACGAGCGCTGTACTACCTTTACACGATAACGATCATGCGATTATTCTATGGAAAACTGGCTCGATTTACCGGACCTGGTTGAACAGGTGCAGGAGCTGTTTGATTTAAACCTTTTTGACGATGGGCTGTCCCTTCTTGAACAGTATAAAGATATTTACAGCAGTGAATGGGAGGTCCATTTTCTCCTCTCGCGGGCTTACTCAGAGCGTAACAAGCCTGAACAGGCGCTCTATCACCTCAAACAGGGGTTGAAATACAACAAGGATAATCCTGACTGCCTCCTGGGCCTGTTTTTTGCCTACAATCAAATGAACGAACTGCAGAAAGGCGCACGGTATCTCTTCAAGGCAAAGAAACTGTACCCGGACAATGAACTTATCCTTAACGCTCTGATCTGGTATTATTCGGAAACGAACAATTTCCACAAGGCTGTTTCGTGCTACGAAAGCGCCAAATCCATTCTCAACTATAATCCCGAAGCGTTACGAAACGCCGGTATCGCCTACGAACGGCTGGGAGACTATAACAAGGCGCTGCTCTGCTTTAAAATGTCATTGGAACTGGATCCGGATGCCGACGAAACACGCGACCTGCTTGCCGATCATTACATCCTCAGGGAAGAGATGGCAAAGGCGATCGAATTGTATAAAAACCATCTGAGCAAATCTCCTCGCAATATCAAGGCAATGTCGCGATTGACGTTCTGCCTGACGCAAAACGGCCAGGCGCCGGAAGCGGAAAAAATCGCAACCGACATCATTCGAATCTATCCCAATTCCCCGGTAGGCTACATAGATCTCTCCTATGTATATCTTAATAACAATCGTATTGAATTGGCGATAGAAACCGCAAACAAAGCTCTGGACGCCAGCCCCATAGACGCTGAAGCGGTGAGGGTCAAGGCCATTGCTTATGCCGAACTGAAAAATTCCCCGCTTGCCGAGCAGTGTTTCAAGGAAGCTTTGCAGCTCTCGCCGGATAACCCCGAAATATTGCGGGACTTCTACCATTTCCTGCGAAGCACCGGCAGGTTCGAAGAGATGGAGGCGCTGGTGCAGAAGGTCATTGATCAGGAATACCCCTATTGCATGGAGGATTTCTGGTTTTTTGCGGATTATTACCGTGAAAACGGACAAAACCGGAAAGCGTTCCACTTCCTTAACAAAGCGTATCGGTGTATGCCCGGTGAAAAAGAGATCATTCCCCCCATGGCGGAAATCCTTTTCGAGATGGGGCACACCTCGTTTGCCGTTCCCCTGCTTAAAAAGTACGTTGAAACAAAGGGCTGGGACGACATGATGAAAGAATTGACCCGTCATAAAAAAATGCAGGGAGCGCGTTCGCAGGAGGGGATGCGCCTGCTTCAGTTCCACGGCCAGAAGCTGGTTGAATACAGAAAATTCATTTTTACTTTTTATATCAAAAAATTTCTTTTAGTATCTTTTTATACCCTCTCCTGCATCCTTACCGTGCTTTCATATCTCTTTTACCGGCTGGAAGGGTTGCTTATATTTTCTTTGTTTTATATTTCAACTGTTTTTTCCTTTAAAATAACGGCATACCTTATTGAAAAAAGGCGTATGTCAAAATAACCGTGTGGTTTTTAACCACACCGTAACGGTCAACAACCTATGAAAAAAAAACTTGTTCTTCATATCTGCTGCGCCGCTGATCAGTCGTGGGTGGTGAAAACCCTCAACCCCGACTACGATCTGCACTGCTTCTTCTGCAATCCCAATATTCATCCTGCTGAAGAATATACCAGACGTCTCGATGACGTGAAAAAGGTTTCACGCATGGTGCAGGTGCCTTTGACCGAAGATTCCAGCAATCGGGAGGCATGGGAAAAGGCTGTGCTTGGATTTGAACATACCCCCGAAGGCGGAGAACGGTGCATGCGGTGTTTTCTGCTTCGTCTGAGAAAAACAGCCCTGTTCTGTAAAGAACTCGGCTGGCCTGCTTTTACAACCGTGATGAGCATCAGTCCCCATAAAAGCACTGCCATGCTCGATGCCGCAGGGGCTGCGGCTGCAAAAGAATACAACGTACTATATGAACCGTTTAATTTCAAAAAAAACAACGGTTTTTTAAACAGTATCAGATTAAGCCGGGAGCTGGATCTGTACCGGCAGGATTATTGCGGCTGCTCATTAAGCAGGATCGAGCGCGACAACAGGTTGCAGAATAAAAAATAAAATGCTTTATGAATATGCCTGACACTGCCGTGCCGGGGGTTTTCTGCAAGGCTACCGAGGCATCTGTTGCGACAGCGTTTCCCGCCCTATTCTTTTCCGTTCAATCTGCTCCCACACCTCCGGATAGATACGCTGCATGCAGTCGGGGCAGATAGTATGGCTGAAATCAAGATGATCGCGATGCTTGAAATAGTCCTCGACCTGAAGCCAGGAATCATCGTCTTCCCTGATTCGCTTGCACGAGGCGCAGATCGGCAGGAACTCCTTGATGGTTTCGATATGCTCAAGCGCCAGCTGTAAATCGTGTATTATGCTTAATTGTTGCAGCTCTATGTTCTTTTCCGCAGTAATATCCCGGCTTACAATAATTGCGCCGTTGGGGAAGGGCGAGATGGTGATCGCAAGATATTTGTTCCCGTACTTCATCTCGGAATAGGTCTTGGGCAACCCGGTTTCTATGCAACGCATAAGCTCTGCATACATATCGATTGAGTGTCTGGAGCCGTAATCACGGTACATGACATCGCCGATATCCGGCACACGATCGCCGGAACGCAGCTTTGCAGCATTCGATTTTATGACACGGCCCTTCCGGTCGACAACCACCGTCTGAAATGGATTGAACTGGAACAGAGAAAAATTGTACGCTTCCCTTTTCTGCAACTCTCTGTTTTCTTCCTGATAATGATACGACAGCATCCGCTGTTCAGCCAGTTCGCTCCTCAGTCGGGCTATCTCACGCTGAAGTTTTTCTGTGGTAGTTTCGATACTCAATACGTTTTTTCCTGTAATTGATGGTGATGATATTTAATGTAATTGTGCCATATATTGAAAAGTTTGTCAAGAAATAAAACTGGTAAACACCATATTTTGTTGCTTATCAATTATAATGCCCTATATCTTGTAGCATCTGAATTCTGATTCCCGCCACTGAATACGATAATCATATCTGGTTCAAATAGAAAGTTTTTTATTAGCAAAGCACACAACAAAGATATTATTTTAAGTGTTTAATAATCGGGGCGTAGCGCAGCCTGGCTAGCGCACTTGAATGGGGTTCAAGTGGCCGCTGGTTCAAATCCAGTCGCCCCGACCATTAAAATCCCTCAAATCTGAATGATTTGAGGGATTTTATTTTTTATGAATGAATCTGGACACGGTACTAATTACTCGCTTTTTGCTTCCCTTTTCCGCCTGACTCTAGTGCATTAAAAACTCCTATCCCGGAAATCTCATGTGGGATTATTTACAAAAAGGTTATACGTATGTATAACATGAATCCATGTACCTGAATCTATTGTATCATGTACCTGAATCTATTGTATATAATTCTTAAATGACCAGAGAATAAATGGTTTTTCTTTCGCTCCCTTCTGTGTATTTCAAAAACTTCAAACACTGTTTTCTGTTGATTAAGCAAGCAATAAACAAGTCACAAAATATTCAGGTACGCTGTTTGCTTTAATAATACCTGGGTAAAACTGTTAAATTGTCATTTTAACCAAAAGGTAAGTCCTTTTGTTAGAAAAAAGAGACACCGTGTTAGAAAAAGCTGACACTGGAGTGAAATTTAACTATCTTTTACATAGTATGAAAATAAAAAAAACCTGCGCTTTCTGGATTATATCGATTATAATTACCGTTACCTGGATTGTTCTTTCATTTCTTGGTATACTTGATTGGTTTGACCTGAAGGTCTCTGATTATAGCATCTCTCATTCTCCTCCTATTAACCAGGATTCGAATATTGTTGTCGTGGAATATGATGATAAAACCGCTGAAAATTTAGCAACACCGGCTACAAGGCTTGACATCGCTGCATTAATACAGATTATTGAAGAGCAAAACCCCCGTGTACTTGCATTAGATCTGTTCTCTATGTCGGGGCTTTTTAACAGCGAAGATACCACGAAGCTCTTTGAGGAAATCATATCTCAATACGATAACATTTGCTACGGAGTAGGATTTATAGTGCCGATAGAAAAAAGCGGGAAAAGCAAAAATCCGGAAGAATTCAAGTATTTAGAAAATTTTTTATATCCGTTGGATCGATTTAAATGCGAACCGTATCAAGCCGAACACCTGTTCAAGCCTATTAACTCTTACTATACAGACTCAAAAAGTATCGGACACCTTGTCCTGAAAAATGACGCTGACGGAGTTTTTAGAAGGATTCCAGCATCTATACAATGCGGAAACGGAGCTTTATTAAGTCTGGGATTGCAGGCCGCTGTTGATTTTCAGATGCTGCCCAAAGAAGCGGTACAATTAAACGGCTCCGAAATTCAAATAATTAACGATAAAACCACGAAAATCCCCCTGGATCGAAGAGCTCAAATGAAAATCCGGTATAATGACAAGAGGTCTACTATTAAAGAAATATCAATGATAGATATTTTCATCGCATATAAACATCCGGATGGCCGGCAATCCAATCTTAACCTGTTAAAGGACAAACTGGTTTTTATCGGGAACACGTCTTCAAGAACAGCCAGATTTTGCGCAACTCCACTGTATCCCTATTATCCTACAATCCTGATACATGCCAATGTTGCAAATAATGTCTTGCAAAGATCGTTTTTGCAGGATATGCATCAGGGAATTTATATCTTGTTAATAATTTTATTGGGCATTTTGTACACACTCATAATAGTGTATTCCAAAAACATTTTACGGCTGTTCCTGTGGCTTATTATTTTTTTAATCATGGTATCTGCCTCTGGCTATATGCTTGTAACAAAACTAAACTATTGCATACCGCTTTTTAGTATCTCAAGCTTTATCCTTTTTCTTTCGGGGTCTCTTCTTGTTTACCGGTATATAAACTACAAGGAATATCTCTTAATTTCCTTGCGCGAGCTCCAGGAGGTAATGCGTCTCAAGGAGAGACTTGCCGCGATAGGAGAAGTATCTTCCAAAATTGCCCATGAGATACGGAACCCGTTGAATGCAATACAACTTTATTCCAGCCTTATAAAAAGAGAATGTGAGAATAATAAAGAAGCTCAGGGCTATGTAAATATTATCAATGAAGAATCGCTGCGTTTAAACAGATTTATCACCCGGCTGCTCGGTTACGCCAGGCCCAAAAAACTCGATTTGAAACCGCTTAACCTGAAAAACGAACTCACCTATCTCGTTACGCTGCTGACGCCAGATCTTTCTGCTAATGAAATACGCGTTGACATACGTCGCGTCACCGACGACATGACGATTTACGTCGATCCAGACCAGATGAGGGAAGCGTTCATCAATGTGGCAAAAAACAGCGTCGAGGCAATGGAAAAAGGGGGAACGCTTGAAATCTATTCGGAACCCTGTAAAGAATACACAGCCGTTTTTTTCAAAGATAATGGAAAAGGTATACAAAAAAATGTTCTGGATAAAATCTTCACTCCTTTCTTTTCGACAAAAAAACAGGGCACCGGCCTTGGGTTGCCGATGGTAAAAAATATCATTGAAGCTCATAACGGTACCATTAGTGTTGAGAGCAAAGAGGGTGAGGGAACGGTTGTCGAAATCAGGCTGCCTTTAAAAAATAAGACTGCATAACGAAGGAATGTTTCATGAAGAAATATAAGGTACTTATTGCGGATGATGAGAAATATACAAGAGACGGCATTCGATTGGCTTTGGATAAAAAACGATTTGAGGTGGACACTGCTGAAGATGCCGATAAAGCGCTGGTTCTTTTTAAACAATCCCTTCACCCGATTGTTATAACAGACCTGCGTATGATCAGGGAAGACGATGGCATGAGGCTTCTGCAGGAAATTAAAGAATTTAAACCGGAGACTATTGTTATTATGATCACCGCATACGGAGATATGGAAATAGCGGTCAAAGCTATGAAAGCCGGCGCATTTGATTTTATTGCAAAGCCTTTTACCGCCGACCAGATAGAGGTTAAAGTCAATAAGGCTGCTGACAGTATTGCATTACAACAGGACAACGTGCTGCTGAGAAAGAGATCTTCAAAGAATACGAGCTTGTCGGCGAGTCCGTTGTTATGCAGCAGTTAAAAGAGCGAATCGCACTCGTTGCCAGGACCGACTGCCGTGTCCTCATCACCGGAGAAAATGGTACGGGCAAAGAGATTGTAGCAAGAGCCATACAGCGAAATTCACAACGGGCTGATAAGCCATTTATCAAAGTCAATTGCGCAGCAATTCCCGAAACATTGATAGAAGCGGAATTGTTTGGAAGCGAACGCGGTGCATTTACCGGTTCAATTACGACAAAGACCGGAAAATTCGAGCAGGCGGACGGCGGCACCATTTTCCTCGATGAAATAGGCGACATGTCCGGATCAGCTCAGTCAAAAGTTCTTCGGGTGCTGGAAAGCGGAGAAATTACACCTGTTGGAAGTGAGAAGACAATAGAGGTTGATGTGAGAGTTATCGCCGCAACCAACAAAAATTTGCCATCCCTTATAAACGAAGGTAAATTCAGGGAAGATTTGTATTATCGTTTAAATATTATCCCAATTCAAACGCCGCCGATATCCGAAAGAAAAGAGGATATACCTCTTCTTATTCAATATTTTTTGGCGAAAACAGGCAAGGCATTGTCGATTGATCAAGTATTCAGTGAGGAAGCACTAGCCTATTTAAAAACATGGTCATGGCCCGGAAACGTTAGAGAATTAAATAATTTTGTTGAAAGAGCAGTTATTCTCAGTAAAAACACCAAAATAGACCTCAATCAGGCAAAAGAGTTTATCATCGGGATACCTCATTCAAAAATTCCGGTAATAGATACCAGTAAAACACTGAAAGAAACGCGGAATGAGTTTGAGAAACAATACATAATGCAGATATTAAAAGAGAGCAATGGTAACGTATCAAAGGCGTCCGAACGCCTTGGCATAAAGCGGGCACATTTGCATCGTAAAATTAATGAGCTCGGAATTGTAAGGAATTAGCCTCGACTAAAAGGATTAAAAAAAATACGCTCCAGATGTTAAGTAAATGTTCTATTTTATCTATCGTATCACTAATGGGTTTCGTTACCAAATAAGGTATAACCGATGAGTACTACACGATCAAAAAAAATGCAGCCAGGCCATATAACGATACGATACCCATTTCAATTGACCCGCCTGTTCTCTTTTTTTTTACTTTTCTGCCTGTACGCAAATAGTGCATCAAAAACACAATTGGTTGAGGCTGAAGGATCCGGTTATAACCTGCAACAGGCAATTCAGAACGCCCTCCGATCCGCGGTGGAAAAGTGCGCCGGTCTATATCTGGAATCTCATACGAAAGTGGAAAACTACCGGGTTATCAACGATAAGATTCTTTCCCGCACCAACGGTTATGTCTCCCGTTATGATACGATAGCTGGATCACATAGAAATGAATTCGGGCTCGTTTATATCAGAGTGAAAGCTGAAGTCAAGACCACGTCCATCCGGGAGGACCTCGAGGCATTAAAACTTATTTATTCATTAAAAAATCTTCCTCGTCTCATGGTTGTAATTAACGAATCTGCGCCCGGCTCGAAACTTACCCAGAGAACAACGGCAACGGTATTGGAAAACGAATTGCTCTTAAAGGGATTTAAGCTTGTGGACAAGGAGCGGATGGTTATGCTGCAGGAAGAGGATTTAAAGCGTTTCTCCGATAATACTGCCGCTGCACAAACGGGTTTCAGATTCGGTGCTGATCTGCTCATCACTGGTTTTGCCGAGGCAGGCGAAGCGTTTGAGGAAACAGTGTATGGTATGAAACAATGGCGCGCCCCCTGCCAGATGAATCTCCGTTTGTTGAGGACCGACAATGCGCAGGTTATTTCAGCAGTCTCGCTGAATAACGACTGGGCCTCTAAAAGCCGGATGCAGGCAGTGAATGCAAGCCTTACAAGAGCGTCAATGAAAGCAGCGGAAAAAATAATTACCGACCTGCTTTCGTTCTGGAAAGATGAGATTTATAATACAACGGTAATTGAGGTCAGGGCATCCGGCATGAACAATAACGATCTTTCACCTCTTTTGGAAAAAATTCAAAAAATCAGTGAAGTGCAAAAAGTGCATATCCGTTATATAGAGGGAAAAAATGCAGTTTTTGATATTGAGATAAGCGGCACCGTGCAGCATTTACGAGAATCATTTATTCGCATGAATGATATCGCCATTCAGGCGATGACTGCTAACCGTATTGACGTGATAAAGACCGGACAGGAGGATCGCCCAACCCCTGAGATCAAATTCGAAGTAGAGGAACCGGACATAGCAATTGCGAGCGCCAATATTGATCCTGTTTTTCCCTGTATTTATTCTTATTATTCAAAAAAAAGCATCGGAAATGTCATGATCCGCAACAATTCACCTTTCACTGTATCTGATGCGACTATTTCTGCCGAAATACCCCGTTACACAACATTACCGACAAAAACAAAGGTGCCGTCTATCCCGCCGGGTAAAAACGCCCCCTTTGATTTTAAGCTCACGCTGGATACAAAGGAGATACATACTCTGAATGAAACCATTCATGCCCAGGCCGGGATTTCATTGGAGTATCAGTTTCAGAACAGGGCAAAAACAAGAACATTGACCATGCCTGTAACCATAGAAAAGATAAATGCTATGCGGTGGTCAACCCCGCACATGGCAGCATCTTTTATCACACCGAACAACCCCCTTATAAAAACGGCATCCCGAAGCGCGTTGAATGCTGTTCTTATGGATTCAATCAAGGCCGAGGAAATCGCTATTAACGAACTTGCACAGGCTGCAGCGCTTTATCATGCCATGCGATTTTTATCAATCACCTATGTGAAAGACCCCCATGCAGCGCATGAGAAGGAGATAACCGACATCATTCAGTATCCGTCACAGACTCTTGAAATGAAATCAGGCGACTGTGATGATCTGAGCATTCTTTTTGCTTCATTGCTTGAAAGCATAGGCATTGAAACTGCGCTTATTGTTTTCCCCGACCATGTTATGGTAATGTTTAATACCGGTATTTACGAGAAAAACAGCATCCGGATTTCATACAATACAAAGGATTATATTGTTCATAATAAACGGGTATGGATACCCTTTGAAACAACCCAATTGCAGAAGTTCAATTTTATTCAGGCATGGCATAGCGCTACGGGTGATTTCACCAACGCGGTTAATGAAGGGCAAAGCGTCACCATTGTTGATGTGCATACTGCGTGGGATACCTATCCATCCTTTGATCCTATCGACCAGAAATCGCTGCCGGGCAGCATTGATAACAACAAGATACAAAAAGGTTTTTCGGAAGACATTATGTGTCTCGAACATGAATTAAAACAGGGCTTTGTCTCTGCCGAAAACAGCCTGAATAAAGAGGCTCAAACCAACCCTTCTGCACCGGTATTCAATAAGTTCGGAGTTCTATACGCGCGCAACGGAAATGTTGATGAAGCGGAGAAAATGTTCCGTAATTCTCTTAAAGCGGATTCCGCTTTCTGCTGTGCACTGAATAACCTCGCCAATATCTACTGCCTGAAAAGCAATGATTCGATAGCTCTTATCGCTTATGATAAGGCTATTGCCTGTTATCCACGGAATCCTGCCTATTTTATCAACAAAGCGCTCTGTCTGATGACGCAGAATAAAATCGCAGAATCGATCATCGTTTTTAAAACCGGTATTGGAAAGCTTAAATCACCGAATGATCTCGAAAGAATTCTGGGAATAAAAATAACCGAGCTTGACCTCCCGCTTACTGCGGAACAGAAAAAGGATACCGTTAAAAATGAAATATCAAAAAAGAGAATACAAAACGTCATCAAAAAGGTGCTCGATAAAGTACCAGACAAAGAGATTAAAGATTTTTCAAAAAACATCCTCCCGGTCGGAGGCTTGAGAGGAGCAGATCCTGAAGAAATTGAGAAAATTGCGGACCTTTTATGGTGGGATGAGTAAGAATATCCTGCATGTCTTCGGCATCTGTGCCGGCTCAATACTTCTTGCCTATGGTATTTTCCAAATTGATTATTTTGGAGGTATCGAGCTTAAAACTCTCGACCTGCTCATAAAATTCACCCCATCGCAGGGAAAAAACGAGCACATCGCTGTTGTTGCAATTGACGATGAAACCATCAACACTCTATCCTGGCCAATTACTCGTGATTATTATATCTCATTATTGTATATTCTGAACGAGTATCATGCCCGGAGCGTAGTATTCGACATTGCATTTATTGACGAAAACAGAGATCATCCCGAATGGGACACCCTGCTTGCCCAAACTACAGCAGACACCTCCCTTCGAACCGGTATAATTCACAGCTTCTATTTTACCCTCTCGGATAAAAAACCTAGCATCCCTTACGACGATAAAGCCATACAACAATTTTCATTGCCCGCATCTTCCTCTATTCAGTTCCCTCAAGCGTCATCCGCCGATAAGCCGTTTTCAGTACTTGTTCAACACACCCGTAACCTTGGCCATTTCCAGCTTACCACGGATAAAGACGGCATTTTCAGAAGGGTCCCGCTGTTTATTGAGCTTAACAACCATTTATACCCAAGTATTTCTCTCCTTGCTGCCAAAAATCATCTCAAGAGCAATCGGCCGTCCATCCGGCAAAGCGCCATCCTTCTCAAATCAAACGAACGGAATATCGCCATACCGGTTGACAAAAATGGTAACATGTGCATTTTTTACAGCGGCAGCGGGGAATCGTTCGAAACCATCTCGCTTATCGGGCTTCTCCATAGATATAAATCTGCAGAACAAACAGGCGCCGGAAAGCAGGAGTTGGAGAGAATTATTTCCGGCAAGACAATCCTGGTTGGCAATACAGCCACGGCACTTGGGGATTATGCCGCCATACCTACCAACAACAATATCCCGAAAGTATACGTCCATGCCAATGCCACAGCAACCATTCTGGATGAAGAATTCTTTTCCAGCCCTCCCTTGTGGGCGTCTTCGATTGTGCTCCTTTTGCTTACGCTTCTTGTTGCAATATCCTCTCTGAATATGCGGGCCGTTGCCGCCGGTCTTATTTGGCTTTCAATTATAGCATGTTATTGTTGCATAGCCTTTTTCGCTCACCTGAACCTTGTATCAATCCCTGTGGTGATGCCTCTGCTTTCGCTGTTTTTCTCCTATATCTGCGTTGCCGCCTACACCCGCTTCTTCAAAGAAAAGCAAGTGGCTGTTCTTGAATCAGCTCTTGGTAAATACGTATCCCCTAAAATCCTTGAAAAGATCAATACAAACGCAAAAAATATAAGCCAGGCAAAACAGGAGCGCGAATTAACTATTCTTTTTTCTGACATTAAAGGCTTCGCAAGGTTATGCAGTACCATCGATAAGGAAATAGTACATTCAATGCTTACCGAATATTTTAATACCATGTCCGGCATTATCGTGAAACACTGCGGTATCGTGGATAAATATATCGGTGACGGAATCATGTCCTTTTTCGACAGCGAAGAGACGCCCCGCTATGCATTTATGGCCGTACGTACTGCAATGGAAATGCTGGATCAGATCAAAACCCTGAATAAAAAATGGCAGGCTGAAAAGAAACCGGAAATCTCAATCCGGATCGGCATTAACACCGGTATTGTCATTATTGGTGATATGGGAAGCGAAAACTTCTCGGATTACACCCTGTTCGGCAACGAGGTTAATATTGCCCAACGAATGCAGTCGGTTGCAGAACCAGGTACTATTTATGTGTCCCGGTCAACCTACGAACAAACAATTAATGATTTTGAATACATGAACCTGGGAAAAATCATTTACAAAAATATTCCGTCACCGATTGAATCATACAAGGTAGTAGGGCGCAAATAGGTTTATACCAACTACCGATCCCTATTGCCCGATAACAATCATGCCTCCAAATCATTCAGTCTGTATTAAAAATGTGACACCACCTGTCAAATTTATGTTACATTTTACTTCCATATTTATTATCCCGGTATTAATTAATGGCTGATTTTGTGATAAATGTCGCAACCTGGCTATTATTTTAAGCATTTATTAGTTAAATTACAGAAAATTGAGGCTTTATTTTTTCAAATATGTTATTATCAAAGCTGGTACTCTTTTTGCATATACTTGTACATAACATTGAAAACAATCTCTCAACCCTCCTCTCTTTGATCTTAAAAGCGTTGTTCTGGAAACGAAAAGGGCCGGAGAAAGAGAGTGATTATTATAGTGAATAAAATTATTATATTCTTTTTTTAACAAAGGATAAACTATAAGCTTTGTTTTTATTATTTTATTGTATAAACAGCCTTACCCGGCGAACCCGGATAAGGTTCAAAAAGCTATTTCCTTTTTGCTTTTGTATAATAATTAACTCCAATAAAATTTAAACTGAAAAAGGCAGATTTATGAAAAAAATGGCACTCTCCTTATTGTTCATCATCTCTATCGCATTCAGCCAAAACAATGCAGAAGATTGGGAAAATGATAAAACGCTCTTACCATCTGATCAGGAAAAAAAAATAGCAGCATCCGACAACCTTGCTGTGTCCACAGATAATATTATCACGCTTGCGGTTCTGGATTTCGGAGGGCACAACATAGATTCAACCTCCACTATTACTCTGGCTAACCGTTTCAGGGCCGAACTAATGAAAACCGAAAAATATGGGGTTATGGAAAGAACCGAGATGCACAAGATACTTCAGGAGCAAAATTTCCAGCGCTCGGACTGTGTAGACCAGACATGCGCAGTAGAAGCTGGGCAATTGATTGCGGTTAAAAAAATCGTCACCGGCACCATTGCAAAAATCGGCGCGATTTATACCGTTAACATCAAGCTTCTTGACGTTGCCACCGGCAAAATCGATAAAAACGTCAGCGAGGATTGCGACTGTCCCATCGAAAAGGTGCTGATGGAAACCATGAAAAACCTGGCCTTTCAGATGGCAGGCATTACCTCAGAAAAAAAAGATAGAAAAATTGCGATTCAACGGGGAGATGCGTCTCTTTTTGTTAAAACCGATCCTGAAGATGCAAGCGTCTATTTTGACGGAAAACTGATGGATGGAAGAACCCCGGTCTCTCTGGAAAACCTGACCCCCGGCAGGCACACGATACTTGTAAAAAAAGCGGATCTTCGCGCAAACCGCGTTGTCGAGTTAAAAAGCAACGAAGTCACCCGAATCGCCCTTAAACTTGAAAAACAAAAAACAGTACTGAACGTATCAAGCACCCCCACTGAAGCCGAAGTACTCCTTGATCATACACGGTTAACGTTAAGCAAATCCGGCCAGAAAACACCGGCAATTTTTTATAATATATCTGCCGGCAAACACCAGTTTTTTCTCTTTAAGGTCGGGTATGCGGATACTCTATTATCTATAGATGTCAAAGAATTCGAAACCAACGAGTACACTATCAATTTGCGAACAATAACGGACGAAAAACAGATTTATGCGCAGAAGAAATTCGTCAAACACCGCATCCAGCGCAAAGCCGGACGAGTAATGATATTCGGGTCTTTCGGCCTTGCTGCAGCAGGCGGTATTCTTACATACCTGGCGCAAAAAGATTATGACGACGCAATGGACGCAAAAACGACCCTGCAAAACTCCAGCATAACATCAGGACCTGAATATGAAGCCCTGGTGAAAGAAAACAAAGACAAGAGCGATTCTGGAGATTTGAAGACCTATATCGGGGCAGGACTGTTTGGAGCAGCAGGAGCATGCGGCGCGCTGGGGCTGATATTCTATTTCTGATCAGGATGGTTCATGATTTGCAGGATTTAATTAAAGGAATAATCGAATGAAAAAAATCACCCATCAAATAATTGCATTTTTATGGGTTATTGCATTTCTTCTTACCTGCACCAAAGATACCCTTTTCGACCCTTCAGACACCAAGAGTGTCGTGTGCTACGCATTCCTCTCCGATACCCTGCTCTCAACCATCACCATTCAGGACTCCTCAAAGCTCTCGACCATTGATACTATCCACACCGCCGACTCCGTGGTGTTTATCGGTTTTGTCGTTCCTTCAGATGGGAATATTAAAAATGCCGGCTGGGACTTTGGTGACAACACTATATCCGAACAAAAATTGCTGAAACATAAATACGCAAAAGGCGGGATTTATACCGCTGTTTTTACTATTGAAGATCAAGCGGGATTTTTCATGCGAGATACGGTTGTGGTGCATGTGAATACGCCGCCGGATTCGGTAAAGCTTCTCCTGCCGGAAAACGGCCAGTCAAACATCGACCCCAATACAGATACCAGGATACTGAGATGGACTGCAAAAGATGCTGATAAAGATACATTACTTTATAGCCTCTATTTCAACAATGCCAAGGAGTTCTTCACTCCTATTAAACAAACAAAAGATACCGCTATCAACATTGTAGAATTAAAAAAACTCACTAAACTGACCGCCTATTTTTGGATGGTAAGCGCAATAGATAAATATGGTGATGTCTCGTTGAGCGATACCTTCTATTTCAGAACAAAAGACCCAGACGCGACAACCGGGTCAATTGAAGGGTATGCCTATTTTCAGGGTTGGAAAGATCACCGGGGCATAAAAATAAGCGTTATAGATACGACAAATCTGGTTAATCCGCAATATACTTCAACTGACGCCTCCGGATATTTCTTCATTGGAAATCTTTTCCCGAAATTATATCAAATTATCGTAAGAGATACAGTAAAACAGGAATTTATCAGTGACACCGGTTATGTAACAATTATTACAGGCGTGACCACCAGTGCAGATACTTTAGTTTTAAAAGATCCGTTCAAACCGATTATTTCAAACAATAGTCCAACCGGAACACAAACTATTCGCCAACCGCAAATAGCCGTCTCTTTTTCGGACATCGCATCAGGTATTCATAAAGCATCAGCAATGATAACCATTAACGATTCAAACCATACCAAAGAAGCAAATATTACGAGTACCGGTATTAGCTGGACCCCAGGCATCCGTTTGCCCGATGGCGTATATTCTGTTAAAGCCTCTGTTTCTGATTCTGCCGAAAACGAAGCGGAACCAAAAGAATGGAATTTCACTGTTGATGCTATGAAACTCTATGCCATGCAGGATACAACAGTTGTCATTAACAGCCCCGCATACATACACAGCAGGGTGTCTGACGTCTACTCGAAGATAATTCAATACAAGTGGGATTTTGACGGCAATGGTACATGGGACGACAGCATTAACACCTCCGACACTACGATTTCCCGTTCCTGGACATACACACATGAATACGCATACAACGCAGTGCTCTATGCGCGGGACGACAGCGGCATGGTGAAATTCGATACGGTCGGGGTAACTGTTAAAAACAATGCACCAGTGATAACAAGCATACGGACGGATACGACCATATCAATAAAAGATTCAATAGCGTTGCGAGCAACAGCGATTGATAATGATGGAACTATAAGGGAATATGCCTGGGATATGAATGGAGATGGGACCTTTGAATATACAAGTGGTTCAACAATTTATACGGGATATAAATACAACACTGCGGGTGTGTATAATGCAATAATCCGGGTTAAAGATGATGATGGAAAACAATGTTTTGATACTGCGGTCATTACTGTTTTGCAGGATGTTCCAATAGCTAAGGCAGGGAATGATACTATTATAAGCATTAATGACACAATACGATTACACGGTTCTGCGATTGATGCTTTTGGAGTTATCACTAAGTGGGAATGGGATTTGGGAAACACCGGGATGTTCAAACAGACATCGACATCCGATACAAATACTATCTCCCTATCTTCAGAAAATCTTAACTATGCTTGTGTATTAAAAGTAACAGATGACGATGGGAATGAGGCGAAAGATACGGTGAAAATTATTGTTCTTAAGGATGCTCCTTTTATAAACCTTGGAGAGGACACAACTGTTTCCATCAATGACTCCATAAAAATTAACGGAACAGTAACCCAGCAGTTTGGCACGTTTTCATTATCATGGAATATTGACAACAGTGGTTTTATTCCGGCCGCTAAACCAGATACCATTATAATAGCACCTGCAATAGAAAATCTATCGTACCAATGCATCCTTAAAGCTGAAGACGATGATGGAAATATTGTTTATGATACGCTTATGATACGCGTAGAAACAGACCCGCCTGTTGCCTCAGTCATAGTTCCCGATTCCGCTAAAGTTGACAGCAGCTTTATAGCACAGGTCTGGCCGAGTTCACCAGGTGTTTTTGGAAAGATAATCCGCTTTGAATTGAGCGTTGGATCTTACAATAACTTTAAAGAGATTTCAATAAAAGATACGGTTATATATACTTCAAGTGCGGAAACAGACAGTTTTGTTCTAGTATTGCGAGTTACAGATGATGATGAAAATGTAGATTTGGATACGGAGTTTGTTGTTATAAGGAGAACTTGGGAGGTTGTTGGCGTTGAAGGTTTCAGCGATGGTGAGGCATGGTATCAATCACTGGCGTTCGGGAACGGTACGCCCTATGTCGCTTATCGTGATATACCAAACGGTGGAAAAACAACGGTTATGCAATTCAATGCTACTAAATGGGAACCGGTCGGTAATAAAGGCTTCAGCGATGATTCGGCAAAATATCAATCCCTGGAATTCTGGAACGGCATGCCCTATGTCGCGTTTTCGGATGGGGCGAACAGCAATAAAACAACAGTCATGCGATTCAACGGCACACAATGGGAACCGGTCGGTAATAAAGGCTTCAGCGATGGTCGGGCAGATTGTCAATCGCTGGCGTTCGGGAACGGCACGCCTTATGTTGCATTTTTGGATTGGTCAAAAGATTACAGAACGACGGTTATGCGATTCAACGGCACACAATGGGAACCGGTCGGTAATAAAGGCTTCAGCGATGCCGAAGCATACAATCAATCGCTAGCATTCTGGAACGGCACACCCTATGTCGCGTTTGCTGATGAGGCAAACTTCTGCAGAACAACAGTCATGCGATTCAACGGCACACAATGGGAACCAGTCGGAATTAAAGGCTTCACCGATCATGAAGTAAGCGGAGGCAGTCAATCGCTAGCATTCTGGAACGGCACACCCTATGTCGCTTTTTCGTCTATTGTAAACAACTATCTAACAACAGTCATGCGATTCAACGGTACCCAATGGGAACTAGTTGGAAATAAAGGTTTCAGCGGTTATCGGGCATGTTTCCACTCACTGGTGATCTGGAATGGTATACCCTATGTCGCTTTTCAGGATGGGGCAAATGGAAAAAGAACTACAGTCATGCGCTACAGGTGATCCATCTTTAACTCCCCCTCAATACGGAGGTTGCCCCCAAGTGGTAAGGGATAAAAATTATATGCTTATAAGGAATCAATAGTATGAAATGGCTTGTCACTTTTATTACAGTATTTGCGATTTGTTGGGTTCCTGTGTATTTTGCCTGCACCAAAGACACCGTCTTCAACCCCACAGACATCGTAGGTGTTACTATTTCAGCATATGTCTGCGACACAACAGACCTCGACACTGCTCTGCTCCTCACCGGCTCTCTCCCAGATACTGTTACATCTCTTTCTCCTTATGCAGGCCAGACTGTCACATTCCTGGCCTTTATCAAAGGCGATTCAGCGGCAATTGAGGATCTGACCTGGCACTGGGATTTTGGCGATGACAGCACATCCTGCTCAAGAATTGTTGAGCACCGGTATATGACTGCCGGAACGTACAAGGCGGTTTTTACGATTACTAATAGTGTTGGTGTTTCGTTGTCTGATACGGTGATTATATCCACAAACGGAATTAGTCCGCATGCTGCAGTAAGAGGATTTGCATTTTTTCAGGGAAAGAGTAAGCATGACGGCATTGAAATAATTATCAAGTCTGAAGGCGGTACAGAATATAAAATGACTTCTGCTGAAAGCGGACTATTTCAAAAAATGTCTAATGTTCCTTATGGAACATACACGGTTTATTATACCGATAAAAAAACAGGATGGTTTTCTCCCGATAGTATAGAGGATTTTGTTGTTAAAGACGCAATTCTGAATGAACTGGGGAAAGTTACTCTTAAGGATAATTATAATCCGCATATAAACGATTGTTATCCTACAGGAACAATCGATACCCGCCTACCTATAATTGGGGCGAAATTGGTTGATACTGCTTCGGGTATTGCACTGGAGAGTTTTTTATTGGTTTTTAACGGCGACACAATTCCTGATTCGTTGATTACTCTGGATGATACAAGCTTTTTCTGGAAACCGTTGTCACGTCTGCCAGATAAGAATTTTTCTGTTTTTACCTCGGCAAAAGACTCTGCCGGGAACAATGTAGATAAGACATGGTCATTTGACGTGGATGCGATGAAATTGACCGTTATGAAAGACACTATATTCCCGATGAACGTAAAGGTTGATTTGTATGGAAAGGTATCCGATGTATTCTCGAATGTTGTTCAATATAAATGGGACTTTGATGGTGACGGGAAATGGGACGATAGCGTTGTGACGATTGACACGGTTGTCGCACGGCCATGGATATATAAGCACGAAGGTGTATACAAAGCAGTGCTCTGTGCCCGTGACGACAGCGGTACAGTCAAACTGGATACAGCATCAATCACCGTTGGCAAGGCACTGCCTTGTATCGATTCTATAAGGTTTGATACGACAATTTCTATCAATGACTCAATATCGTTCTATGGCAATGCGCATGACCCGGACGGAACAATAAAGGAATATGCTTGGGATTTCAACGGAGATGGGACTTATGAATACACAAGCGGGGTTCAAATAAACACTGGGCATATGTTTACCACAGCAGGAATATATGTTGCTACTTTACGGGTTACGGATGATGAGGATCAGACAACTAAGGATAGCACGGTAATCGAAGTCTTGCAGGATATGCCTATTCTTAATGCAGGGAATGACACAGCAGTTTCTATCAATGGTTTAATACCTTTGCATGGAAACGCGAAGGATAGTTTCGGCGTTATTGTTAAATGGGAGTGGGATTTTGGGAACACTGGTGCCTTTAAATTGACATCAACATCTGACACCAGCATTTCCGCCCCTGCTTCACAACATTTTAACTATCAATGCATTCTTAAGGTCACAGATGATGATGGAAACGTTGCATTGGATACTGTAATAATTTTTGTCTGTTTTGATTTTATTACCGACATTGATGGAAATGTCTATAAAACAATTAAGATTGGAAACCAGGAATGGATGGCAGAGAATTTGCGAACAACGAAGTATAACGATGGAACGGAACTACCTTTAGTCACAGAGGATCACGAATGGTTTGATCTAGCCACTCCTGCATATTGCTATTACAACAATACTACCAATGCGGATAGTATTAAAAAATATGGTGCACTCTATAATTGGCATGCCTTAAATACAACAAATTTTTTCCCTCAAGGTTGGCACGTTCCAAGTGATGCTGATTGGGATACATTAGTAACATATTTAATCACAAATGGATACAATTGGGACGGAACAACATCAGAAAATAAAATAGCAAAATCATTAGCCGTAAAATCAGGTTGGAAAGTTTCAACACAGCCTGGAACTATTGGTAATAATATGCATTTAAACAATCGAAGTGGCTTTTCGGCGATTCCAGGGGGTTTTCGCAACACAGACGGTACGTTCGGCTATATTATTATTAATGGTGGTTGGTGGAGTGCTTCTGAATGGGATCCATTAAACGAAAATTACCGAGACCTCAATTATGACTCCGATTACCTTAACATGAACGTCTGCGGCAAGAGTTGTGGTTTATCCGCGAGACTAGTTAAGGATTGATCACAAATTGGATAATATTTATTAACAGGCAATATTATGAAAAAAAGACTAATAATATTTATTACAGCACTCCTTTTGACAGGAATATATCTTTTTTTCTCTTGCACCAAAGACACAATTTTTAATCCCACCGACATCCCGGGTGTTACCATAGCAGCGTATGTCTGCGACTCCACAGGCCTCGACACCTCTCTGCTCCTCACCGGCTCTCTCCCCGATACCGTAACCGCGCTTTCCCCTTATGCCGGCCAGACCGTCACATTCCTGGCTTTTATTAAAGGCGATTCAGCAAGTATAAAAGATATTACCTGGTCGTGGGATTTCGGGGATGACAGCACTTCGTTATCAAGAGTTGTTGAGCACCGGTATATGGCTGCCGGTACGTATAAAGCGGTTTTTACGATTGCTAATAGTGTTGGTGTTTCGTTGTCTGATACGGTGATTATATCCGCAAATGGAATTAGTCCGCATGCTGCAGTAAGAGGATTTGCATTTTTTCAGGGAAAGAGTAAGCATGACGGCATTGAAATAACTATCAAGTCCGAAGGTGGTACGGAATACAAAATGACTTCTGCTGAAAGCGGACTATTTCAAAAAATGTCTAATGTTCCTTATGGAACATACACGGTTTATTATACGGATAAAAAAACAGGCTGGTTTTCCCCTGATACTATATCAAATTTTATTGTTAATGACGGCATTCTGAACGAGCTGGGAAAAGTAACGCTCCAAGATAAATACAACCCCCACATTGAAAATTATGGTCCTCTCGGAACCATCAATACCCGCATTCCTTCGATACAGGCATCGCTAATCGATACAGCCTCCGGTATAGCCCCGGAAACCTTTGTTCTGGTATTCAACGGCGACACGATTCCGGATTCTCTGATTACTGTAAACGATTCCTTATTTTCCTGGAAACCCGCTTCAGGCTTACCCAACGGAATTTATTCGGTGTATGCTTCAATCAAAGACTCTGCTGGAAACTGGGGGGGGGAGATATGGAAGTTCATCGTTGATGCTATGATGTTATCCAGTATGAACGATACAGTCGTTGATTTTGGAGGATCGGTGCGTTGTTCGGTATATGTGGTGCAAAATTTTGGTCATTTGTTATTTGAAATTGACAGTGCAAATACCGGGAGTTATAAAACTATTCCTGACAACGATACCTTCTCGACATACTTGTTCAATACCGGCAATGTCTGCTCTTGGGACAGCGTGAAAGTACGGGTTTCGGACGAGGACGGGAATGTGGTAATTCAAGGATTTAAGGTAGATGTCCGGCCAAGACCGCTCACGATTACCTCGATAGACAGTACGGTGAACACGCTGGCCGTTCATTTCTCCCAGACCCAGGAGAGTGATTTTACAGAATATAGGATTTACCGTAACACCACGAATGCAGTAGATACAAATAGTGAATTATGGGCAAAAATTACATCTGGCACAACAACAAATTATTCGATTACGCCATCATTCAATTGGATTCCCCGGTATTACGGAGTTTTCCAAAACGATAACGAAGGAGTGTGGAGCGTAGGGAGCAATGTTGTATACGGAAATATCATCAACAGTTCTCCGGCAACGCCAGTGATCACATTTCCTGCAAATGACGGAGACAGTGTGTGGGCAGATGAGGTTCTACGCTGGACAAAATGTACTGACGTAAACAATCAAGCTGTTAAATATAGCGTGTTTATCAATCATAATAATTCTGGATATGTTCAATTTGTTACAGGAATCCAAGATACTTTCGCACGATTACAGGGGTTTGATTCTCTTGAAATTAAGTTCAAAGTAATTGCATATGACAGCGAGGAGGATAGCAGCACTTGGTCAGTTGAGAGGATAGCGCACTTAAAAGCCGTTGTGACAGACATAGATGGCACTACTTACCATACAGTTATAATAGGAAATCAGACATGGATGATAGAGAATTTTAGAAGTACCAGGTATAAAGATGGTTCATTAATACCGTTGGTGACAGATGATAGTTCATGGAGTCAACTTACTACACCTGGTTACTGTTATTACAACAATACGATGAATGCTGATAGTATTAAAAAATTCGGGGTACTGTATAACTGGTACGCAATAGGTACAAAGATGCTAGCGCCACCGGGCTGGCATGTTCCAACAAATGCAGAGTGGGATACCTTGCAGGATTATTTGATTGCTAATGGTTATAATTGGGATGGGACAACAACCGGGAATAAGATAGCAAAATCTCTGGCAGCAAAGAAGGATTGGACTGCTTCAGTATTCCTCGGAGCAATCGGCAACGATTTGACCAAGAACAACAAGAGTGGTTTTTCTGCCCTTCCAGGCGGCTATCGTGAGTGCAACGGTAATTTCTATTGCATAGGCGACAATGGTCATTGGTGGAACGCTACGGAGAGCGATACGTTGATTGGCGGGAGTTCAGGCCTCAACTGCGAAGATGTCAGCCTGTTCAGGAACAGTAACGAGAAGAGTTGCGGTTTCTCTGTCAGGTTAGTAAAAGATTAATTTCGCTTTAAGCAAAATTTCATCAATAGGTAAACCTATGAAAAAACTTCTATTAATTGTAGCAGCACTCCTTTTAACAGGAGCATACATCTTTTTCTCCTGCACCAAAAACACGATCTTCAACCCCACCGACATTCCTAGCGTTACCATTGCAGCATACGTTTCCGACACCACAGGCCTCGACACCTCTCTGCTCCTCACCGGCTCTCTCCCTGACACTGTTACCGCGCTTTCCCCTTATACCGGGCAAACAGTAAACATGGTATGATTAAAGCAAAACAGCTTTTTGATAATAGTTCATAGAATCTGTTTCAAAGAGCAAATTTTGTATTGACTGGTCTTTATAAGAAACGAATCACATGACGTGCGCAAAATGTTAGCTGTTGTCAACCATAATCGTCATTCCTAAAACAGTTTTGACAATGGCTAACTTTTGCTGTTGTGTGATATTAGCACGGTATTATTCTTTCAATTTATTGTTAGGGGCGCAATCATATTGTTTTAAAAATCTTCTTTAATTCCTATCATTTTTTTAATTATTTCATTTTTCCCGTTACTATCAATAATTCTTAAAAGAACTAAATAACTACCACTTCCGACTTTCCTTCCATATCTGTTTTTCAAATCCCAACTATCAAACAAGCAATTTCCTTTAGAAGGATAAAACTCATAATCTCCCTTAAATATGATATTACCAAGAGCGTCGTATATAATCAAAGAAGCATTCATTTTATGTTTTGTAATATAGTAGAAATTAAATTTATTGTAATTATCACTTATTATAGTTGGATTAACTATAAATTTAAACGATTCTTTGTCATTTGAAATTTCAGATGTATCCAAAATTTCTGTTGAATTTACAGTAAAATCCCATATTTCTGACCATACGCTGGTACCACCCGCATTGGTGGCATTCACACGCCAGTAATACTTCGTGTTATTTGTTAGACCACTTGCAGCATACGAGGTGCCGGTCAGCCCGCTCTGGTCTACCACTGTTGTTGTAAAAATGGAAGCGGTGGATACCTGAACACGATACGATGATGCGCCGCTCGATGCGCTCCAGCCTAAAGTCGGGTTAACCGCTACTCCAGTTGCTCCGTTTGTTGGTAAGGAAAGTGTCGGCGCAGCAGGTGTTGCTACAATAGTGGTGAAATCCCACACACTCGACCAGCCGCTTGTTCCGTCTGCATTGGTGGCATTCACCCGCCAGTAGTGCTTCGTATTTTTTAAAAGCCCGCTTGCAGCATACGAAGTGCCGGTAAGACCGCTCTGGTCTACCACTGTTGTTGTAAAATTGGAAGTAGTGGATACCTGAACACGATACGACGCAGCACTGCTAGAAGCACTCCAGCCCAGGGTCGGGTCAACCGATATTCCAGTAGCTCCGTTCGAAGGTGTGGAGAGCGTTGGTCTAGAAGGCGTAGCGAAATCAACTTTTACGGAATCAGTTTTTGAAAGTATTTCGCCTCCGTTTTCATCTACTATGTATATTGTGTAATGGTATGTAGTATTAGACGAAATATCAGAGTCTATATAATAACTACCGTTATGCGAAGCCTTTAACAATTTGTCATTACGATAAATATTAAAAAGGAAATCAGTTCTGTTTCGATCATCTGTGAAAACTATATTTGATTTGCTTACTAAATTAGAATGTCTGGTTTTGGTAAATGAAGAAATAATAATTATTCCTGTATCACTAAAAATTATTGGTTTAGAATTGTTTGTATGTGGAATAATATCATAAAATATTCCTTCGGCCTTGTTTAAAGCTTTAAAAACCATTTGATTTCCAGCTATATATCCAGGCCATGCTTGATTATTATAATCGCAAAGATTTATTCCGCCTGTGCATTGTAACACATAAGTTGAATCGTTTGCTTGGGAGTATTTAATGCTGCCGACCGAAACCAGACCATATTCGATTGGACATTTGTTGTTTTTAATGCCATCATTATCAAAAACATGGATTTCATCGCTTTCATTTAAAAATGTCAAAGCAGAAGAAGGAATAAGTATTGTTTGAAACTTACCCCACCCCCAATCGACAACAACTTGATCACCCTGTTGTTCTGTGTTTATACCAAAATCCAAAATGGCAATCTTATAAAAAATACGATTTGCTAGACCTTGATTATCCGTCACCTTAAGTTCTATTGTATATTTTCCACTATCATTATAGGTGTGACTTGTGTGTCCATTTGTAGCCGAACTCCAGTCATACGTCCCATCACCATCAAAATCCCACTCGTACAACTCAACCGTACCATCAGAATCTATCGCCGACGCCGTAAATGCAACATCCATCGGCACACGGCCAACTATCGGATCTATAAAAACCGTTA
>Ga0209287_10000179_pt1 | contig 42125 bp, 54 predicted proteins | sample PPLLak3cmMay2015_2_FD_187255 | JGI IMG/M metagenome (GOLD analysis project Ga0209287, IMG submission 187255) | Freshwater sediment microbial communities from Prairie Pothole Lake near Jamestown, North Dakota, USA - PPLs Lake P8 Core (1) Depth... | ecosystem: Environmental > Aquatic > Freshwater... | reverse complement strand
CCATCTAAGATTAACTTTGCGTCTAATAGTTTCTGTAACGTCAACCTTGTTGCGCCAGCCGACACAATATTAGCTGCTGTAAAAGGTGTAGCCGTTCCTCCTGCCTTCCCCGAATACGCTGTATTGGCAAAACACTCTATGATAGCATCATCAATGGAACGCCCTAACGCCCATGATGCGTTCATAGCATAATCCGACTGAGGGTCAATAAGCATTTTTAACTTATCTTCCTTATCAATCAAATCAGCCCATTCGTAATCATACATACTGACTCTACGTCTTTTATGTTCTGATTTAATTAGAGGCGTGTCTGAATTGCGGACTGTTTTCTTTATTGCTGCGGTAGAAGCTAATTGGTCGAAATACGCCTCTTCACCTGTTACTGTTTCCGTTCTGACTGCGCTGCGCAACAGAGATCCTCTTTGCTGGACTAAAAAATCCAGATTAGACCCAAATTGTTTTACAAACGCAGTAGTAATATCATTAGTAGCCATTGTAAATCCTCCTTAATTGAGTTGTTAAATATCGCTTTAAGATTGTCCTTTTCGCGATTAAGAAGGGTCTTTACTACCTTACTACAATGGGTCTCTTACGAGATTATCCTTAACTTACATTAGGCTACTATGGGCTTTTAAAGCTTATCCATTATAAGCCATCTCATGTAAGTCTTTCCACTTTTTCAAGAAAAACTGATACTCAGGATGATGTTTACTATTCATTGGATGGTTCTTGTCTTTCATCGCCTCTGCCTGTATTTTAGCTATTTCAGATTTAGCTTCTTCTGGTGATAAAGTAAGCCCCACCGGTTTTCCCGTAATACTATCCTCAGAAAAGTTTTTAGCCATATCGGCAATAAACTTTATCATATCAGGATCATTGCTTAATCCAGATGCTTTCAATTTCTCCACAAAACCCTCTGTGCCATACTTCTGAACAGCTTGTTCTGCTATCTGGTAATTCTGCTCAAACGCAGCGCCCCAAGCCTTACGCAAAGCATTTTCTCCTGTAATCCTCATATTATCTCTACTCTGAGAGAATTGCTTATATTTATCAATTTCATTGCTCATAAACCAATTATATAACTCATTGACCTGAGCAGGAAGCAAGCCAAGTTCATGCGCTTTAACTTTCAATGATTCATTGAACTCTTTAGTAGGTGCCGGATAACCATCAGGATATTTGACATCTGGTATCTTATAGCCATCTGCTGTCTTAGGCCTGCCAAGCCTGTCAAATACCATATCCCAATCCTCTTTGGTTGCTTTCTCTCCGGGAACAGGTATCTTATCTCTGCCTATTAATTTTTGAGCTTCAACCCAAGACTTTGCCAAATCAGCTTCATTCTTAAAATTCTTTAAACTCGGATGTTCCTTGATTGATGGATCTAATTTACTTCTCCAATCAATTATCTCTTGTCCTTCCTGATTTGAATTGTCTTGATCTGTGTCAAGATTCAAGTTGTCAGCCATTTAATCCTCCTTAATATTTTTGAACTGCATTTGCTATTTTATTTAATTCCTCAATATCCATATTTATAATAGTTTTGATATGCAACACAAACGCCCGCAATCCCTCATTGAATACAGTAGCCATAGCGTCATTAGGCACAAATGTTGTCGTTCTGTAGAACCCTGTCTTTTCTAAATCAGACATTACCCGTTTCCCCTCAGGGCTATCAAATACTTTCTTATAATCCTCACGCAATCCTTTGAGTTTTGCTAAATTATCCTCAGCCATTAGTTCCCCCTTTCTTGCTGGCTGCCATAGTTGCGTCCGCCTCTGCCCCTGTTTTAAGGGCGTCGGCTCCTTGTTGTATCATAGCCAATTGATTTTGTTTTTCTATCGCTTGCGCCCTTGCCGCTCTTATCTGTTCTACTTCTACCCTATCCCTAACAAACTTAGGATTAATACCGTAGAGGTCTTGTATCTCTATAACAACTTCATCCTCATTGACATTATCTAAGACATCGGGTTTGACTTGTGCTATGTTCTGTATCAACACTAAGAAGTTGTTTATAGACTTCATTTGGTCAAGCTTCTGTGAGCGCGCTAATGGAGATATATATTCAATCTGATAGGGAACATCCTGCAACTGGGCAGGTGGTTGCATTAGCCTGCCTTGCCGCCATAGGATATTGAATGTTCTCTGTATTAAGGGATCTAAAAACTCATTCATCAATCTGCCAAGCACAGGGGCTAATATTAACATCTTCTCTTCAACTCTCTGCATTACCTCAGTAGCCGTCATATCTTTACGTGCCGGGTCAGCTAACAATAAAAATAAATCAACAAAGTAATTCTTTTTTATCAAATTCCTGTAGTCACTAATTATCTCCAAACCAATATCAATTCGTTGACCGCTCATAAGCGGTTCAATCTTATCAGTTGGATTACCCTTCAATCTAAAGTTAAGCGCTCCCGGCCCATACTTAATAGGCAATAAGAACCCATCATGAGGCAATACAATAGGTGGGTCTACTACCTTTTGAGCCGCCCTGATAACTACTTTAACTATTTCATTGAGCATTTTAATATCCGCATAACTCACCATACCGGGCGATGAACCCCATACATCGTTAGAGTTTTTGTTAAATCGTGGAGTGAAGTAAGGAAATTCCAAATATCCACTCTCCGATACAGTATGTTTCTTAGAAACCTCAATGTATGTAGATTCAAATGGCATGTTAGCAGAAGATTCTTTTGATATATCACGTTCATAGCGTGGAGTAACACAATGGATAAAGGTAACTGTCTTATCATATTGTTTCTTATCCATAAAGAGCTTGACCACTTCCCCTGCCTTCTCACCCCACTTCTCATGCGCCTGTCTGGCCGTCAAGGTAAACTTACGATAAACCGTATCAACTTTCTCCTTTTCATTCTCACATAAATATATTTCAGCTATATCACGTGTGTAAAAGCGCACTCCATCATTCGGGTCTTCTTCTTCATACATACATGCTGTGCCGAAAGCACCCATGTCCAAATAAAGCTCATGTATCTGTTGATTAAAGTTAGATGCATTCAATACGTTAAACAACCTATCTTCTGTATCTGATAACCATTCCTTAACCTCAGCCGATTTGTTTAACTCTTCGTCCTGCACACGTAAGCTGAACCAACGAGAGTTAGGATTAGTAAGATATGAATGAAGCCCTGCTGCTAACACGAGATTAGCCTGTATTGCCGTTGAATCATAGACATCATAAGCATACTTCTCACCGGGTGTCCTGCTTCGTGTAATGTATGCTTTTCGAGGAACTATATACTTAGCCACATCCTGCCAGAATGTGGAATAATTAGCACGATCAGCGTCTAATCTGTCAACTCGTTTGATTATCTCTTCAGGGGTGAACTTCATCGTTTAACTCCTTTAATGAAATCAAGAATGCTTGGTTTAGGAGTGATTAACTCAGATGTCTTATAGGTCTCAACCAGCTTGATTGCTTCAGCAAGCGCCACAATCACTGTCTCTTTCTTATCTATCGGCCAATTAACATAAATCTTATTATCCTTGTCTATAGAAACATCTGCCAGCTTAGTAAGCTTATGCTCTTCTTTCGGTTGCTCAAGAACTCCCGTTTCAGCTTTCTGCATTTAATCCTCCCGCCAAGTTTTTAATAAAATGTTTCTCTAAATACTCATATCCCATTAATTGATAGAAACGCTCCAGTTTATCCGCTTTACTATTTGCCATCAAAGCTACGCCAATCTTTTTTATATTATTCTTCCTGCAATAGTCTTCTAGGGAATTAAATAAACTAATACCGTACATACGATAACGCTTGCTGACAAACCATACTAATTCCTGATAGATGAGTTCTTGGTTTAAAGGATAGGTAGTCACCATGCCGCCAAGCACCCCAACAATCTTACCCTGTATATCCAAGACTAATGAAGTAGCATAAAACTTCTCCATCAATAATGTTGTTACCTGCTCATTAAGATAGAGCTTATACGCATCCAAACTCTCAGCGTGAAACTCTTTCAAGAGTTCTAAAACTTTAGGTATATCTTCTTGAGTTGCAAATCTAATCATGTTACCCGCCTAATAACACTTTCTTATTTGTGTTCGCTTCACCTAACACACCCTGCGGAGTAGTAAGTAATGTCTTGGCAGTCTTAACTCTACGCTTAACCTCTTCTTGACGCGCTGTTTCAGCAGCTATACCAGATGCTTCCTGCATTGATTTCTTATCTGCTAATGACTTAGCTTCTATATCTGCTATCTGTTGTTTAGTCTTTTCTTGCTCTATACCCTGAGCATACTGAGCATCTCGGACTAAATTCTCTTGTTGCTTCTCAGCTTGTCGGGCGCTTGATGACATTGCTCCTGCTGCACCAGCAGCAGCTGCTGTGGCTGCCACACCGGCACCAAACGCAGTCATGCCTGTAGCCGCTGTTCCTGCAAAACCCAATGCTGTCCCTATTGCTGTAAATACTGGCATAATATCTCCTTATGTTAAAACTGCCTCACGAGGATAATTAGCCCTTATCCTCTCCGAGAATACTCTGTCTGTATAATATAATGCCATCATAAGAGCATCAGCCCTATCCGGCGATTTAAGTCCATCTTTACGCATTTCATCTTTGGTTACTATTGATTTGATATTGCTTGAATTGTATTTATAGCGGATAGACAATAACTGTTCAGTAAGCACCGGATCATTGATAATACGAATATCACCCTTGTTGAAGAACTCCTTCATCCTAAAGAATCCCTCTGAGCGCTTATTCTGATATTGTATGTTTGATGGTTTCTCATTGCCTATAAATGCTTCGGGTATCTGACGCTGTTCGCTTAACCTGTCAGTTACCCCGCCACCCATTCCGCAATCATCAATAGCTACTATATCCGGAGTGAACTCTCTGCATAAATCAAGTGTCTTACCAACTACCTCAGTTAATGGTTTATCTCGCCAAGCGTGTTGATATATTTGCGACCATTGACGAATATTCTCTGATTGGATAATAGTAAACACGGTTTCATCTTCCCCAAAGCGGGCCACATCAACTGCCAATATGCGCTTCTGTGTGCCTTCCTCATAGAATACTATTTTAGGTGAGTCATATACTTCCCTGCCATTTAACAACAAATCATCTTTACCCAGCTCTTCGTGTGAATTAAGCACAAATTGTTTATAATGATTCGGTGCTTCTATCTCCATACGCTTTAAGTCTGCTATAAAATCAGCCGGGAGATTGTCTTCATTATCAAACGTGCTTGCTGTTGATACATCAAAATCAACTGATGCGGGGTTATTAATCCACATTCTATAAATCCAATTATGTCCGTTGGCATTAGCAATAATACACCCTTGACGTAATGGTGCGTTATCCCTTCTTAACCTATCCCGTAGGAAAGTAAATGTATTCTCATCTTCAAATTCCTCGGCCTGCTCAATACCAAATATACTTAAGTTTATATTCTTTAATACTGCTATTTCGCTGGCATGCCTAAACATTATACATGAACCATTGGGGTATTTATAATCCTTCTCCGATGATGGCTTCTCGTTAAAGTAGCGTTCAAAATCTTTCATCGTGGAATCTCTTAAATCGGTAAATTCTTTGCGGACTATTAATGCGAGGGTATTGGGATACTTAAGGCAGAAATCCCGTATCTTGTATAAGAGCATCATTGTCTTGCCTGTCCCAATGCCAGATACTAAACAGGGGTATCTCTTTTGACTATAATAAAAATCAGCCTGATATACTTTGAGTTTCAGATCCAACGATGCGTTCCTCTTTTGGCCGCCAGCCTTCAGGATAAATTACATTAGTGATATTGCGCTGACCTAAATTATCACCCTCTAAAATAGTTTTAGTTGGAATGCGCTTTGAAATTAATTGTGAAACAACGGGTATCTTAACTGAATCAGGAACCTCAGGATTAGAAAGCCATCTTAATAAAATAGTTGAACTGACATGCAATATTTCATCCAATGTCATTTCGCTTAATTGCGGCTTTCTTCCTGAATTTGAATTTCCAGCCATTTTAAAATAACTTAAGTTGTTGAATTATAAAAACTTACTTTTTATTTTTAAGAGGAGCACTCGCCAAGAAATCCTTGTGTATTTAATATTATAATTTGTTGATTCTGGGACGTGCTCCCTTATAATTATAATAACCACAATATATTGTATAAAGCAAGAGAAAGAAACAATATATTATATTATATTTGTTCTTGTGGAACGTTTTTGGCGGGTCTTACGTTTTAATCGCATTTTTACTATATGATGTTTATATTGGCACTCAAGATCACCACAGGTCTTTTTTAATATTATTTTCTCCCTGCAATAGGGACAAAGTTGAACACAATCAATTTCGATATCTAAACGTTTTACTACCATCATCTCTGAATATCAAACTTAAGTAAATCAATATCAACTCTGTTGCCTTCAGTTTTCGCTTGTTTCTCAATTTCATCTATCCATTTCCCTAATCTTCTCATAAGATTGCCTATCTGCTCCTCTCTGCCGGCAATTCCTAATTTATTTGCATCTTCAAAAGTTTTTTTAGCCAACGGCAGATGGCCAAGTATCAAATATATCTGCACTAGATTATATGTGAGTTTCCAGTCATCTTTACGTAACTCCATAGCTTTTAATGTATTACCCAACGCACCGTGATAATTACGATTAAGAAAACAATGCGCCGCCCTGTTCTGCCAAGAATAAAAGAAGTTTGGTTGTTCCCAACAGGCATACTCAATAGACCAATATTCATTGTTATACGCTTTCATAAAGAATACTAATTTAGTAATATAGTAAACAAGAAATGCTATTATGATAACAGGATAATTGATTATAAAACCAGCCAATAAATACACAAGCCCCACATTAGCCAAATAAACATATCTACTTGCAATAGTTTGATTGAAAGATATTATGTTACAAAATTGAGCTATAGCTAATAAAAACCATAGCAACCCTATATGCCTTGTATAAAAAGTTGCGATCGCCAATATAATGCCAAAGAAAAAATATCCGTCTATCTTGTAGCACTTCTTATTCTCATCAGGACTAACGCCCATTAAGAATAAATACTGATGGTATAATCCTAAAATCCTCGCGGATAGCGCGTTTATAAAATGATATGCGTATGTTTTAAAGAATAAAATCAGTTTAATTGGTTTAATGGATTTTAATTCCTCATTACTTTCGGTATTGAATTTACTACGAGGGTCTGTCTTGTTGAATATCCTGTCTTTCTCCCTGTATAAACCTAATAAGACTAATAACGATAACCACCAATATTTAGTAAATAAAAATATCAGGGGAAACAATACTAAACTTGCTCCGCAGAAATAAGTTCCAAACAGATATGGTATTACACTGAATGCAGGAAACATCCACATCAGTAAAGCGCAAGTAGTGTTCATCGCATAACCTTTGCCTGAAATCCAAATTGAACATTGGTTGTTTACTGGATTAACCGCAAACAGTAATGCCGCGACAGTTGATATATCATTTTGTCCAAATGCTAAATAAATAAGAATGCAGTTAAGTGTATGTATCCCTATCACCTGCCAATGGGCTAACTTCCAGCTTATATATTTTCTTCCATGCAAATGATACCAGAAAAATGACCACCACTTCGGAATATACTTCCACTTTGGTATCTCTACTGCCTGATTAAAAACAGGGATATCATCACATATGCCTTCAAACTTCGTTGAACGATAATACAATAAAACATTGAGTAAGATTAAAGATAGTATTATCATTTAAAAATCCACCAGTCGCTTTTGTTAAGGGCGGGTTTATCTTTACCCCATTTAATTATATTATTCTCTTTAACAAAAACGTCTAACGCCCCCGAAACCTCTTTCATAGCAACATCATGGCCACCTAAGATACCCCCTGTTTTAACCTTAGGATACCATAACTGCATATCTTTTAATGCCGCCTGATACATATGGTCACCATCTATATATACATAATCGAATACCTCATCAGGAAAATCCTCAACTGCATCTTCAGAGTTTTTGTTAGCGAATAAAACATTGGGGAAACCTGCGATGTTAAACTGCGCGGCAGCCTTGACTAATTTACAAAATGCGGGGGCTTGAACAGGGCCGCCAGTATAAACAGTAAGATTATCCCAAGCATCCACGAGTATTAATTTCATATTAGGATTGCTCAATAACATATACCGGGCGTTCACTCCTTCATAGACCCCTATCTCTGCCGCAACCATTTCCCTGTCTTTGCAGAGTTCGCATGCTTTGATAAATGAACTTCTAACATACTGTGTATTTAATTCAATACATTCCACCCTACATACCAAAGAAGCCATTGCATCATATAATACCGGCTCACTCATCGTCTTCTCCAATCTTTCGGCAACATCCAATTAGGCAAATAAATCCTTAAAAATGTTACAATAGCTCTTACAAACCTTCCCCAATCAGAAAGATACCGCCATAATATCTTTGGTTTAGTGTTATATTTCCAGACAGCCCAAGCCCTTAATTCATCTAACTCTTTGATAGTCATCCCTTTCGGAGCATAGACTACACGAGATAAGTTAATCTTAGAAAAGTCAAAATCCTTAGGTAGTTCTCCCGAAGCCATCATATCCTTAGCTGCTTCAGAGCCGGGCAGAGGAAGAAATGGAACAAAGTTAGCGCCATGAAGCCACTTAGATTTACATGCCCACTTGACAGTCTGGATAAGTTCTTCTTTTGTTTCCCCCGGAAATCCTATAATAAAATTACCCACGGGCTTAAACCCATGTTTGTTAAGCATTTTCAACCCTGCTTCAAGTTCATCTTGCGTCAACATCTTATTCATTAACTCCTGCCTGACTCTCGGAACAGCGCTTTCTATCCCCGTGCCGAACATTAACTCATGATTTGCTTCCTTCATTAATTCGAGCATCTCATCATCCAAACGGTTAAGCCGCATACCAGTCGCAGTAAAATAACTAAATGGATTGCCTTTGGAAATAGTATATCTGCAAAATGCTTTGACAAACTTAGGAAGCATAGTATATCCTTCATCATTTATGATAAACCTACGCACCCCGTATGCTTTATTCAGATATTCTAACTCTCCCCATATGTGTTCTATGGAACGCAGTCTCACTTTAGTTCCTAACTTCACGCAGAACCGGCATCTGAACGGACATCCACGCGAAAAATGGACATTAATTGACCTATAACCAACATTAACTTGTTTGAAATATTTCTTTGGGTCTATCAAATCCCATGCAGGATAATCCAAACTCTCTATGTCCATAGGTTCAACGGGTTCGTTCATACCATCACGATATACTAATCCTGATACTTTAGTGATATCTCTAACGCCTCTTAAATACTCATCAAACTCTTTGATACTTATCTCAGCCTCACCCCTAAAACCAAAGTCTGCTTCTGGGAAGTATTTGAATGTGCTTTCAGGATCACCTGTAATGTGAGGGCCGCCAAGGATGATCAACTGTTTACCTACCCCCTTTATCAATTCCTGCACAGATTGAATAGCGGTAGAGAACACATTGATACCCACAATATCAGGGTTAATATCATTTATCCTCTCAAGTGTCATCTTATTGTCTAGGTTATCCACTAAGCAATCTAAAATATATACTTGATGTCCTAGTTTGCGAATAGCCGTAGCTAGATAACCTAAACCAACAGGAGGGGATTCAACGAACATCTTTATTACTGTTTTAGGTGGGCTAATTAGTAGATATTTCATAGATATAATATTTGTCGTTATCTTCCAAGATCGTTTTTAATAAAGTATAATTGTCTTTGATGTATTGTATAGCAGGATAACCTAAGTGTTCTTCTGTTTTCCATAACTCACTAAACACCACATACTTCAAATCAAACTCTTCCACAGATAATTTTATTCTTTGCTCCGCTAAAATAGGATCGGGATCATGAGGTATAACTACTATTCTCTGCCTACATCTGTAAACAATAGGATAAGCTATCAGCCCCTCAGATAAAATGCCATGTTCAAACCCGCTGTCGCTTGCCAATCTATCTAAAAACATAGATGTCAACCTTGCCTTTATTTTTGGCTTAGACAGCATAAATACTCGGTTAAAGTATAAAAAGAGCACCACACCCCCGCCAATCGCTAAATTAAACCCTTGTAAATTGGCTTGCGGAACCCCTTTTGCCACAAAATAACACATCAAAGGGATAGCCATCATGGAGTTACGGGGTAAGAATCGCTTCAGTAATGAAGGATATAGCAAGATTAATGTCAAAATTACAAGCGAAAAAGGTGAAGACATCATTCCCTTAATGGTCAGCAGTATCATCAAACCTGTTATAATATAAAGCAATATGTTTAATCTTCTGTGCTTTGTTTGGTAAACCCCATACATTCCGCCGATTTTCCTGAACCAACTTTTTAAATCATACCCAAGTTCCCTCTTGCCATAATAAGAATAAGTCCAAGGAAAATAAAGAGGGCTTATTAATCTTTTAAAATTTAAACTATTCATTGGCTCGATCTTACCATCTATTCCTGCTGGATAATACATGGATTGAGAATAAACATTAATTTTTTTGCCAAGCCAACTGCCATAAATCAATATAAATATTCCCAAACTTGCCAAATGGGGAGATATTAACCATATCCAAAATCCCCGCAACCCTGCATAAGTGCACGTCAACCCGAGCAAACCCCATAACAATCCAGCAATAATATGGTGTTGTGTCAATAAAGCATAAAGCATCGTAACCCCTAACAATGCTATTAGTTGATATCTAAATGCTTTATTTGAATAATAAATAAGCGTATAATTGAAAGCGAGGCAGGCTAAAGCAACAGATTTTTGAAAGGGGGTAATCCCAAAAAAATCATATAGCCTGCCACACACGACATAAAGCCCTATACTGCAAAGAAATGAAACTATCACTCCTGCGCGATAATATCCAAGCCATGTCAGGCACTTAATCAAGAAAGAATACAATGGCGGATGAGTATCATATAACGACTTGTTCCATAACTTATAAAAGTTCTTAGCACAAGCCATGTGGCGTAACTCGTCGCCTTCTACGTATTTACGTTTATCCGTAAATATTCTGAGCAGAATGTATATTAACATAATAATTTATGGTTTCCTTCAACCCATCTTCTAACTTTGTCTTAGGAATATAACCGGTCAATTTTAATAACAAACTCGAATCAGCGCAATGCCGGGACACGTCAGCAATTCTCTGCTCCCTGTAATCTATTTCGCCCTCATACTCCATAAGCTTACAGATTAAATTTATTAAATCAGTAATTGGGGTTTCAATACCGGTGCCTATATTAATGACCTCATTTGTAATATCAAGTTTGGAAACTTCAATTATTCCACGAACCAAGTCTTTGACAAAAACAAAATCCCTTGTCTGCTTTCCGTCTTTAAAAATAACAGGTTTTTCGCCATTAAGAATCTTATTGATAGTCTTTGGTATCACCGCTCCCCAGTTCAAAGGTTGCCCCGGGCCATATGCATTATAGCAACGCGGAATAACAATCTTATTACCAAATGTTTGAGCATATGTAGAGCAGATTAAATCCGCGCTTGCTTTAGCGCCTGCGTATGGAGTTCGGGGTTTTAATTGATGGCTTTCAGGCATTGGAATTATTCCGGCAGTTCCATAAGCCTCAGAACTTGATATGTGTATCAAGCGGTCAAAACGTCCTAATCGCTGTAACTCGCAAAGATTGAGCGCCATCTTTACAATATCGTTAACTACTTTGTATGGGACTAACAGAGATTCAGGCAAAGACAATGTAGCCAAATCAAACACGATATCAATTTTATTTATTTCAAAGAAAACATCTAACTCTCTATACTCTGTAAGAGTATTCCCGTTCTTCAAATCATAGTTAATTATTCTCTTTGGATTTTCCTTCTTCAACGCTTTAATTAAATGGCTCGCTATGAAACCAGACCCCCCTGCAACCATAATAACTTTATCTTTTAAACAGACCATATGCTCCTCCAACATATTGAACTATCTTATAAATTATCAAACCCATTGTTAAACGTGGATGCTTTATCAACTCAAATATATTAATAAAAAAAGCAGTCCTAAACACATTCAAAAAACGATACCCTCTGCTTTTATGTTTTTCAAGATAGTAAGGCACAAACGAACCGTAATACCGATATTTTTCAAAAACCTCCTTTAAATTATCTATTTCGTGTAAATGATATTCTCTTGACTTTATCCTGCCCATTACATACCCCGCATCGTCTATTCTATGCTGAAAATCCTCTTCCACCCCTACAAGACTCGTATCAAAACCACCCAACTCCTGCCAAACTATTTTGCGGAAAAATCTTGCGCTTTCATATTTTGTCCCGATATAACATCTACGTTCAAGAGCCTTCACCCTACCCCAAAAATGTTCTACCCTAAAATCTGTTAACACCGAAGCGTATATAGCATCATAACCCTGTTCTATCAATTCAACCCCTTCTTTAACATAATCTATATCCCTAAGCATATCAGAACCCGTTACGTAAATAATATCACCCTTAGCTTTGTCTATGCCATAATTCATCTGTGCCGCCCGCTCGGGAGCTACTTGATAAAACTTATATGCCCACATCTTGGCAATCTTTGGGGTGTGGTCTGTAGAGAAATTATCCACCACAATCAACTCTTTATTAGGATAAGTTTGCTCCTGTATATTTATAAGCACCCTATCCAAAAACTCTTCTGAGTTATAAGTAGGAACTATGATCGAAACCTTAGATTTCATCTTCATTAAACATTACTGAACCGCAATCCATTTGCCTCACAAAAAACAGCCCATCTAGAACAGCATCATATTGTTTTAAATTTGGCAACTTTTCCCCATACCCCATCAATATATAATAATAAGGCATATTGCTTCCAGCTAAAGTGAAAAAATTACTTGTCGTGAAAAATCTTCCTGTATTTATCTCTGTAACGCAAGGAATACCATTTTCATCCTCCTTCAAATCCACGCAAAATATACCCGTTGCCTCGTTATCCAATGCTTTGATAGCGTTCCTGCATACCCCATTAACTAACTTATTATGGACTGACTTAGCTATTGTAGGAGTAGACGATTGCCCTGAAGGCATACGTGCTTGGAATAAATATTCCAATCGTTGCCGGCAAGCTGAGGTTATTAAATTTCCATCATACCAAATACTCTGGAAAGCGTATTCTTTCCCGGGTAAAAAATCAGAGATAATAAAATCCTTCCACGTAAGACCCTTTGTAACCCAATACTCTATCCAATAATATGCCTGTTCAAAATTATAAATAGGCAGTGCCGCTAATGAACCTGCCCCACGCATAGCTCTCAGCCACAATTTCTTATTATTAGATTTTATTAGTAGCCTTAAATTATCTGAATCTACTACCTTCTCGGTAGGAGGGGCAGGCACTTTATAATCTCTCAATAAGACATTAAGCCTGTATTTATTCTGTGCTATGCGGATAGTCCTTGCATCAGGGAGTAATGTTTTTGCGTAAATTTCCCCCCTATGTTCTGATATGAAAGCGACTTCTGGATCTGGTTGGGCATGAATAAACTCAATACTTTCTGTCTTTATCACCCTATTAAGTTCTTCAATATAAGCAGGATCGTTACAAGAAGGCAACACATACGTCTTATCGGCTTGAGATAGTTTAGCGTAATACTTTGAGCAGTCCGTTCCTACTATGTAAAAATCTTCAGGGGCGTGACGCAAAGATTTAATAAAATTCATTCCCGCTGAACCGCCAGCCCCTGTAACGCAAATTCTCTTCACCTGTTTACCCACTCCCAAGTTTTTTGCAACCCCTCATCTACACCGACTAAAGGAAACCAATCAGTGACTACGTTAACTTTAGTAATATCTGAAATATAAACCTTATGGTCTGCCGTGCGCCAATCCTTGTAAGAAACATCTAATACTTCACCGCCTTGCTTATTCAACCAATCAATCATCTCAAGTAAACTAAGTGTGTTATCAACCCCGCCACCAACATTAAAAACATTTCCCCGATACTTTTCCATCTTATCAATCAACAAATAATACAATTTGCATAAATCATCTATATACAATAAATCCCTGACTTGCAAGCCATCGCCAAAAATCTCTAAGGGTATGCCATGTTTCTTACAATACATAAACCATACCACCCACCCTTGTTCGCTAGCACCCATCTGTCGTGGCCCATAAATCGCCGACATCCTGCAACAAATTGTCGGAACGTTATAAGTAGTATTATACTCTTGGGCATAAATATCGGCGGCTAATTTTGAACATCCATAGGGTGAATGAGGCCTGCCTAAACCATCTACAGAAAACATCTCACTGATTCCTTTTGCATAGATACTCGGGAATTTATACCGTGTCCTACATCGTTCTAATGATATTGAATTTATTGCATCGGAATAAACCTTATTTGTAGAAGCTTGGATAACACATGCCCCACACTTTCTGGCAAACTCAAAAACATTCAATGCCCCCATCAAGTTAGTATGCGCATCGTAAATAGGATTCTCTATTGACCAAGGTATCCCGGGATTAGCAGCCAAGTTTATGATGGCATCCACCTCAGGAATAACTTTAAAATCCTCTACACATCGTATGTCGCCCCTGATGACTTTACACCCAAGATGTTCAATAATAGCAGCATTCTCTTCTACTCCTTTACGGGAAAAATTATCTAAAATAATAACATCCCAGTCATTCTTTAGGAAATATTCTGCCATATTAGAACCAATGAAGCCGCACCCGCCCGTAATTAAAATTACACCCATTGAGGCCTCCCTTGAGTTTTTAAAACAAATAATTTACCTATTACCCTTGAAAATGGAACGCAATAATCAGGTACTCTACGGACTATGTCTTTTCTTTTCGATAGAGTATCTTTAAAATTAACAATATTCCACCAATACGCAGGAAGATAAGACTTCCACAAAGCCTTAGGATTAGTAAATAAAATTAAAATTAATTCTAAAATTGACCAAAAACTATACTGGATAAGTATGCCCGGAAGATACCACAATGAATAATTTTTTATCATTGAACGAATTATATTCCTTTCACTTATTTTTCTCCTGTAATAATTCGTTCCGTTTTTTGCACAGGAAGAATTATGATAAAATATGGCATCAAATTTTACGCCAACATTATAATTAGCTAGCCATGCACGCCAGCATAAATCCCTGTCCTCACCATAAAGAAAAAGTTTTTCATCAAAACCGCCGATATCATCAAACACTTCACGCCTCATAAATATGGCTCCATCAGGATAAAATATAGGCCCTGTTTTACCTGCTGGACAACCGAACTTATCCACTGATATCCAGCTGTCAAGCTCTGTCGAGCCATCATAATTAAACATCCTACAACCTGTAATATCGCTTTTAGATTCCAAAAGTCTTTCAAATATATCTTCCTTAACAAGCGTATCATTATTAAGAAAGAATAAATAATCCCCTTTAGAATAAAAAACTCCAGAATTAAAAGCGCCAGCCAAACCCTTATTGTAATGATTATCAACAAAGAATATCCTTCCCTGCCTCTGCTCCTCAAAATAAAAACTTCTGGATGTTATATCTGACCCATTGCATATTACAATTATTTGTTTAGATTTATAGGTAGTTTGATAAAGACTTTCCAGACATCTTTTAGTTAATTCTAAATTTTTATAATCAGTAACTATAACAGAAATCATACTAATACCTGTTTGATAGCATCTATAATCTTATCCAAATCTTCTCTTTTCAAATACTGATGGCAACCCACATGAAATCCACGCTCCCCAAGCCACTCTGCATTTGGTAGTTTTCCGGCCCACTTCTCTTTCATAAATGAATACGCCGGCTGTTGTAAGGGAACACATGAGAAAAGTGGCCTATTCTCTACCCCTGAATTTGAAAGTTTATTGCAAAAATAATTGCGGTTAATAGACTCATCTTTAATAATAACAGGATAAGCTAAATAACTTACTGTAGGATCATGAATAGGCAGTTGTAATTGCTCTAACCCTGCTAAGCCATCATTAAGATATTTGACATTCTCTTGACGCTTGCGAATAATCTCGTCGGCATGTTTAAGCTGGTTTAAACCTAAAGCCGCTTGTAATTCTGTAGTCTTAAAATTATATGCTATGTGCGTATGAGTAAAACGAGGATCAAAATCTTTATCTTTATACGGACAATTTCCCTCTAACCTATGGCAAACAGGACACTCGCACATACGGCCATGAGCTTTAATCTTTTTAAGCAGTTTATATATTTGCAGATTATTAGTAACAACCGCGCCCATATCCCCAACTTGGATATTATGCGCTATGTAGAAAGAAAAAACCCCCATAAGCCCTACTGAACCTGCTTTCTTGCCATTATACAGAGTGCCGTGGGATTCGCACGCATCCTCAATCATAAAACGATATTCAAACTTATCCATATCCACCGGATAACCGTAAAGGTGAACTGGCAAAAATAGTTCCGGGCCTAAAGAAGGCTCAATCCCAAAAGTTTCTTTATTAACATCAGCAAATACAGGTTCAAAACCCATTAAAATAATGGCATTAATTGTAGCTATAAAAGTTAAGGGGGTTGTTAAAACTGATTTTGTTGCAGTATAATACTTAAGAACTTGCAGAGCGCACATCAAAGCTGACGTGCCTGAATTAGTAAGAACGCAATACTTAGAGCCGCAAAAGTCGGCCCATTTTTCTTCAAACTCCCTGACAACTTTACCTTCGGAAAGATGATTAGACCGTAATACATTTAGAACAGATAGTTCATCCTCTGGAGTTACTAAATAATCACCAACGCGTATCACCGGTTGCCTCCCTTGTCAAATCCTCTAATAGATTTTCTAAAACATTTAGATTAATCTGATACCATTCCCGGTTTACTTTTACGCCTTCGCGCTTAACTACCATTAATTCATTATACCACGATTCCCCTAATTTAAAACAAATAATTGGTTCAACCAAATGCGGTTGAGTATGAACTTTCCAATGACATTCTTTGCAGATTGGTATGATGTTTGGCAAATAATAACGTGTAGCATTTGAATTAGAACAAGGAATAAAATGGTGGCCGCAAACGATATATCTCTCTCCGCATACCCAACATAAATCGTTTTGATGTTTAGCGCGGATGTAATCCTGCAAAACTTGATCTGCTTTTTTTCTCAGATATTTCTTAGATGTTTTTAGTATTCCAGAACTCATTTTCAAGGGCTTTCAATTCTATACGTAATATTCTTATGATATGCGATGACTTACCAGCAGATATTTCAAGGTCTTTTTTCTTGGCTTGTAAATTAATTATATCTTTTTGCAACAACAATATTTCTTGCGCCACTTGAAAGTTGTTCTTTTCTGCTTCCTTGAGTTCCTGTTGCTTAGCTATCCGTTCATTCTCTATTACGACAACGTTCCTCATTTCTCCTCCTTTCTTATGGTTTAACTCCCAAACTTTTTAACCAACAAGGAAAACAAATATTATAAGTCTTATCAAGATGATAGGGGAATATTTGTCTTATTAATTCTCTTCTTACTTCTGGGGTTATTTCTGGTTTTAAAATAGTAGTAACAGTAGTAACAGTAATGCTCAATCCAATTAAATCGTGCTCACCCTTTGAATCACCGAACAACATTCCGCACGCACTACACGATAATCTTTTTATCTTCATATCCTCTCCTCTACCGATTTTGCCCAGTCAATAAGTTGGTTGATTCGCTCTCCCAATATTTTGACTAAGCTATTATAAGACCCATAACACAGTGCTTCAGAAGTTATTTTTTCAGGCACTGCAACTTTTTCAGGCTTTGTTTTCTTCCCACATTCTTGGCATAACTCGTCATCTACTCTGAATGTTTTCATATGCCCTGTGCAATAATCTTTCCCTACCACTCCGTGTTTCTCTGCGTCTTTTAACATATCGTCAGAGGTTACGGGTTTTTTCTCTAACCCAAATTCGTGCGGTGCTTTCTTACGGGTGTATAAATCTACTAAATCCTGTGAGGAAAGAAAAAAGCCATCTTTCTTAAGTTCAGCAATTATCTCTTGTGCTAGTTCATTTGAGAACTTATCTGATAAAAATGAGATGACATAAGGTTTCAACTTATCACTGATTATCTTTGCTATCCTATCTACTTTGTTCATCTCATTCGCTCCTAATTTCTGCTTGTTCTGCAATCATTGGCATTCCGCAATCATCGCAACAAGGGTGTTCACCTTTAGGAATTTCATTTTCTTTAATTTCTCTTTTCTTACCACAACCAACACATTTAGCAATAATATACCTCATCTCATTCGCTCCTTTCTAATCTTCAATGATTCGTTTAAATTCTTCTCTTGTTCCTGTATAATATTCAGAATTTCTAAACGAGGCTAAATCTTCTCTCGCAGTTTCTACTGATTTCTCTTCATTTAAAACTTCTAAGAAGTAATCTAATGCGTGTCCTAACCAAGCGTTAAATTCTTCTTTTTCAAATTTCTCCCTATCTACTTTGTTCATTGGTCACCCCCTCTCCTTTAACTATTGGCTACTGGGGATTGGCAGGGAATTTCAGCCCTACACATTATCTACAGACGTTTTGCGATAACTCTGGGACGCCGCCATAGTGTCTTTTTCCACCACAACCCCCAGTAACCTTTGGCTAAGACTGTGATTGGCAAAAGATGCGCAGAAAATTATCACAGCCAGAGCCGATTAGTTATTTGGTAATATCCTAAAATCTGCCCATATTGCTTCCCAAGTCGTAATCTTTTTATCTGAAAACCTATTGAATACATTTGCTTCTTGAGATGCCCTAAACCAAGTTATAAATATTGCAAAGCTTACTAACAACAATATTATAATTATAAACTCTCTTGTATCTTCAGTTTCCATCTTCTCACTCCTCTCGGCAAGTTATTTTTATCTTTTTGTAGTCTATTTCCCCATCGCCATTTTACATATTTATCGCAAGTGCAATTAGTCATATAACAAACGTCTTTACAAGTAATACAAGGCGACATATTTTTCTTATGTTTTTTCATTCCTTACGCACTATAATTGATTTGAATTGGGAAAGTTGTCCTTCTGATGAGTTAGGCATTTTAGGCCTCTTTGATGGTTAACTCAGTTTCTTTGTTCATTAATACAAACAATAATCTATTTATAAGTGATATTTGCCAATGCTTGCATATTCCTTTTTGGCGAGGGCTACGACCGCATAATTGGCAACGAGTTTTTAGGATGCGTATATATTCGTGTCCATTAGTCTGTTTCATAATTTCATCAGCTCGTTTTAATGCTTTATCCCATTCTTCAATAGTAAAACTATAAACTTTTTCTTTCATTTTTCCTCTCCTTTAACTATTGGCTGGACTATTGGCAGGTGAGGTATCCATTAGGCACAGGGGAATTAGCTACCCACGAAGTGCCGTAACTGCCCATTCTCCTTTTTCTTTCCTTACCAATCCAGCCATTTATAATTTCCCCATTTTCTGTGTGGTTACTTTTGGCATAGGGTTAGAATATCTTTGATACTTACCGCGCTATGTTTGAATTTATCGCTATCTTTTATATTTTGTTCAACATTCCATTGCTCCCAAGCGCCAATGATCGCCTTAGTAAACCAAGCCCATTGATTTTCCACCTTCACCTTGTTTTGAGTATAGTTATTGCAAACCCTTAAAATAACTTCTTCCGGGAGACGCGCCCCAACCTTGCTTTCTTTTTTTAGTTTGTTTAATAAGGCGTAAATATTCAGGCCCTCTTTATAAACTTTATTTAAAGCAGTTTGTAAAACTGGCGAAGCCGTGTTTCCTTTTCCATCCCCATTACCCATCCCCATTCCCTTTTCCATTCCTTCCTTTTTCTCACCGTCTTTTAACGTATCTTTAACGGTTAATGTCTGTTCTGGTGGTGGAATGGTGCTTTCTTTTTCGGTATGATGGGGCTTCTGATGCTCTTCAAAATTAACGATTTGTAGATATTTCTTACCATTCGCCTGATACCGGACAATAAAGGGTTTTTTGGTTAAATCATCTAAAATTTTATCCATATTTTCTTTACCATAGGGAAAAATGACCGCCTTTAGCTTTTTCGGGCTATCTTCCAATCTGCCCTTACGATCCGCATAGCACCAAAGACCAGAAAATGCCAGTCTATGTTCATAGGGTAATTCGGTTAAATCTTCATCAAAAAAGAAATCAGGTTTTAAATAACGTATTCTTGCCATTCCCCCCCCCTACAAAGTAAAATAAAGGTTAAAATAAACTCGCCGTCTGATTTTCTTCAACCAGCATATACGCACTATGTTTAACGCCATCAACCATTTGCCAATCGTTGATGATATTCATTCCTTCGGCTCTCAAATCCAAAATGCGTGAATTATACTGGGCTACCCTGAGATTAAGTATTTCTGGAAGGATAATCCACTGGTTAGGGCGTGATAGAAACAACTCTTTGAGTTTATCCTTACCTGAAACCCGCTTACACTTCGTCTGCAATGCTGCAAAGTTTATCCTTTGTTCTTCTTTTAGATTTTTGTTTCTTACACTTATTTCTATATCAGTTTCTCGCATATAATACCCCCTTGCTCTTGGCTTATTAGGATTGATGACAAAATCTTTACACCACTTAGATTTTCTCATTGAGGATCCAAAACTATCCCTTTTTTACCATTGGTATTCATTACTACATTAACTACGGCGGTTTTCCCCACCCACATGGTAGATTCGTTACCATACTTTTCAACGAATTTTTTTAATGAGGTTTTATTCATTGAGATTTTTCTTTCCTCGCCATCAACAAGAGATATTTTGAAAATATGATCAATCTTGGGCGTTCCGTCATCGTTAGTAAAATTCTCATTTTCTGTTTCGATACCTTCATCGAGAATTTTAATTATATCTCCCTGTTTTACATCCACATCTGCTTTGATGTAATCGCTTAATTTAATTTTCATTTTTTCCTCCTCGTTTTCTATCGGTTGAAAATCTGCGGGATTATAGATAGAATTTAATACTCCACAATGAGGGCAAACAATGTCTTTATATTTTTCGCCTTCATATTCAAAATATTTAAAACACAACCAGCAAATAAAATTATTCAAGCCGCAACTCCATTGGGTAATCTTTTTGTAATGGGATAACTCCTTCAGTTTCATTCGCCCATATTTGCTTTGCTGCCAAAAATAAATCAAACTTGTCCTCAATTTCGGTAAACTTATATTTCTTTTTATTCAAGCGATACCCTAATTGAAGAATTGCAAGGTTAACCTCGTCAAAGGCGTGTTTATAAGCTGAAAGTTGCAGTTCGTGGCTCGGCCAGATACTTTGCGAAGTCTTAAAATCAATGATGTATTTTTTATCCTCTATTTCACATAAAGCGTCAACTGTCCCGGCATATCCATCGCCCCACACCACAAAGTCGTGTTGAAGGAATTTTGGTTTCTTGTCTTTGCACCATTCCACGAAAGACATTACGGCTTCATATTCCGCGACGGTGAGTTCTTTTGCTTCTTCATCATTAGCGGCATATTTAGAATCAATGAGTATCGTCTTACCGCAAATTAAATCATCAATAGCCCTATGGACTCGGCTTCCTTTCTCGCCAGCTGCTTCCTTCAATGCTTCTGATTCATCCCAAGAACGCTGAGATAACCACTTGTAAAATCCGATACCCTTTGGGTAATGTTCACAAATCCATGTTACCGAAGGAACGAATATATTGTTTAATTGTTCGTCTTGCTTGATATACCAGCGCTCATCGCTTGTAGTAATCTGGATTATTCCTCTTTTTTCGTCAACTTTTCGTATCTCTATTTTCATTTAAATCACCTTCCTTTATTTTGAAACCAATTTTGTCAAAAACTTCTTTCTCATCAAAATTCTTTAATTCTTCTAAAAGTTTTGTTAATTCGTTCATTATTCGCACCTGTGTCTTTCTTTATCCGTTACACATCGCCTTGATTTTATCAACATATAATACGCTATAAGTTTATCCTTTGAGGCATTTTGCATATTGAGTTCGTAGTAATTCGAGCGATCTTGATAACCTTTTTCTATGTTTTCTACCTCTTGGCGTTGTATCATGTGTTGCAAAACTTCTTTCCTGACCGATTTTAGATAGCTCATTACGATTGACCTATTTGCTCGTTTCTCAGATATATTGATTGGCATTTTACCCCCTCGCTTCTTTGTAAAAAAGCAATCTGCCTATTTTCCTAATGAATTTTACTTTTGGCGATTTAGCCCATTTCGGCATTACACTACAATCGTGGTAAAGATTTGCGCCATTTGCCTGCGCTTGGGCCCATGCCATTCCGGCAACCTGCAATTCTTCCGCTGTCCGGGCTTTCTGCCGCGCGCCTTCATTCCAGCAAGAAAATTGCCATTTAGCCAAGCAAACTTGTTCGGCTGTTTGTTTACGCTCTGACATCCGGGTTTTTATTACACTCGCAACCCAAACTTGGGCTTCAAAAGATTCGCCGGAAGCCTCACGTGCGATTGTTTCGATAGGGATTTCAGAAGCAAAAACAGAACTAACTAAAAGGAATATGCATAGGCTCGCCTCCAATAGTAAAAATAATCCCCCACCTATCTTTTTGACTTGGCGAGCCTCAGCCGATCGCACAGTTAATGTTTTCGGCATTGATAGATGAGGGATTTTAATTTTGTTAGACAATAAAAAAACTGTGCTATTTGGCTCGCCGATTATTCTCATATATTTAATCCTCTTTGTTCATTGAAATTTCAATTATTCTTATATTACCATTTCTTGATTCGGTGTCAAGATTTTTTTTGCTTTTGCTAAATTTCTGATTGCTTGAGATAAAATCCTATAATATCTCCGGCCATCTTCTTTGTTCGATATTGCTTCAATTAATTTGTAATCTTCGACGAGAATCCTGATTGATTTAGTCCTTTGTGTCATCTTTTCCACTCCTGTAACAATGATAACACAAAGGCTATTCTTTGTCAAGTATTTTTTAAATAAATAAAAGTGGCAATGTTCCGGCAAACAACGCTCCCCTGCCGCCTTCTTCCCAAACTACACTATCAATCTTATTACTCCACATAGAAACACCCAAGGTAAGCAGAACCGTTCTAAGCAATGCCCCAACCCAGATATGTGTATAAAAGACGTAAGGCAATGCCGTTAAGCCCCAAATTAGCCCCACTAACCACCATCTTGGCTCATTATTCTTGGTATCATAATAACTTATCATAGAAGCAAACATAAGGCCAAAAGTGATAAAGTAAACCCACCAAGCTATATGTATATTAGAGGTAAGAAATAACGCTAACAAAGATATCGCGGGACATCCCAAATCCCTAAACTTTGTATTATAAGGTTTGCCAACACCTCCACACCTATAGAGTATCGCTGAAATAACTGTAGCTAAGATCCAAATTAAGATTTTAATCATTTTTCACCATTTCCCTATTTTAAACCAACCCACTTTGATTCCCCAAGTGAATAGCTTATCATGAGCCGCAAACTTTGAATCAATCAACTCTGAAACTTCCTTTGCTGATAAGCCGTTATAATTAGTAATACTGTCGGCTTTTTGTTGAGTAGTCTGAACCTGCACTGCCCATTTAGTATGAGGTTGAATGAGCGTAACCCAGCTCATCCAGCCAATTAAACATATTATTCCAATAACAAGCAAGCCCTTAACAGTAGCAGAGGTCGTTTTTATTAAAGCTGTAGGGCTGACATCTAATAACTTAACTACTGATAAGGGCTCAGCCATAAGAATCTCCTATTTAAACACTTTTTTAATTAAATACTGTGTTCCTAATACGATTGCCGCACCAACCAAAGCACCGATTAAATACGCCATTACTTACCTCCTTGTATATGCTTTCCTTTGGTTATTATTATCTCCCACGCCTTATCCTGAAGCTCATAGAGAAAAGATTTGCCATCGGGCAGGTTTTCTTTTAACTCCTGAGTCATTGTTTTATTAAAAGCTACCATAAATTGAGTAATAAACTCGTATTTATCTATGATACTCATCTTTTCTCATTTCTTGAACCACATCCCTACCATCGTTAAGACTATCGCTGTTACAAATACCCAAAGCATTGATATCTGTTTGTTTATCGCCTGATACCAGCCGCCTCGTTCTTTACAGGGTAGGTCAGCAAATTTATCGTTTATGTTGTCTATTTTACTGCAAAGATTACGTCGGTATTCGTTTGTTGTTTCCATCCACTGATTTATCTTGGCGATAAACTCCGCCACTTCTCTGTCAAGGCTGTCCAATCTATCTTCTGGCATCAGTTTGCCTTTCTGCTGATATAACATATACGTTATCTATATTCTTGTCTAACTCTTCAAACAAGCAGTTAAAGTTATTGCAGTCGTGGAATTGTTCAATGAATTTTCCCCGCCTGTCTAACATATGCCACATTTCCGTTTGCGCTATCCAGCGCATAATTACGAGCATGACGAATTTTTTATCAACTCAACAATAAACAATATGAGTATTGCTGATATAAGCATTACGATTGCTATGGTTTGATAATTCATCGTTTTGTTGACCTCAACATTTCGTTACCGAATACCAAGTTTCTTCTTTTGTTCTGTAGTTAATGCAACGTCAAGGGCAATTAATTTCTCTTCTAAAGCCAATATTGTAGACATCTCTGAGTTGGCATACAATCTTTCATTCCTTACATATTCGTCACCGAATACCTCAACCGTTATTTTCATGTGCAGATTCTTTCCCATTTGATACCTCCTTAGTTAATAAGCCCTTGAGTTATACTTGCTCCATTTGAACCGATATTGACATTAATCTTCAAAACAACAAAGATGATAATCACAATTACTACTGCGATTATCCACCAAAACCATTTTGGTAAATTCATTTCTGCACCTCCTCTTCTTTTTTGATTGGCGTAACTTCAGGCGTCTTAAGTTCTTTGCATATTCCCTGTAACTCTACTCCACGAGTCGTTAACTGTTGCTTACGCTGCTCTAACTGCTGAAGTTGTGCTATAACCTGTTGATACTCCTTTTCATACTCTGCTAACTGTCTCATTTTTCCACCTTCGCTAATTCTGCGTTTATGGCTGTTATTCTTTCTGATACTTTTTGCTGGATTGTTTTGTTGTCGGAATACAGACTATAGTTCAATATTTTACTAATTTGTGCAGAAGTGAATGATTGCAAACTTTCAAGGAGTGCCTTTTCATCTTTTAATTTCTTTGTGTCAACAACTCCCTGCTTTGTCCACTTAGTGAATGTGCCATCGCCGTTGTCAACATACTCGGTATTCGTTACTACATTATCAAATATTCCCATTATACATCCCCGCTTTCTATACCAACGTGTGAGCTATTATAATAAAATGCACCGTGTAAAACTATAATATCATCTACTTCAGAAGTATCAGTTTCAAGGTTTAAGGCAAAACCCATAATATCTCCAGCCTCTACAACATTATCCGTTTCATCAAAGTTTATGGTATGAACGGATTTGAATACTTTATATTGAGCCGAAGCCCCGACTACGGTAGCTACTTCTTGTGTCTGGGTTTTAGTAGCGGTATCACCGACGGTGTTATAATAACATACCAATTTTAAATCTACCGTATCGCCCGCCCCACCGCCTGTATTATCAACATTAACGGCAAAATAAACCTCCACATTTAAATCACTTGCCCCATCCCAGTCAGTGTGGACATCAGTATCAAAGTATAAAACCTCTCCTACAGCGTTTAATTGAAAACCACCTGTATGATTAGCTGTCGGTGCTGTCCAAGTCGCTCCCGAAGCACCGGGGTCAAATCCTGATATAGGCAAATGATAATATCTGCGGTATAAAGAAGTCGCTCCCCTGATAACTGTATCAGTAACTACTTGGTTGTCAGCTTGCAATAAAATATCTTGGTCAGCGGCAATAATTAAATCTTCGGGGTCGTCGGTATTAGCGTAGATATTTGTGTCAGTAGAATCAAATTGTATCTTTACATTTGCTGGTAAAATAACAGTATTCCCTAAATATGTCCTGTCCTCATTATAAATACCCCACGAGGTTGTGGCATAGGAAGATAAATCAGAAGCAAAGAATCCATAGTGAGTGCCTATCGTAGCGCTACCAAGATTGATGGGAGTCTTGAAGCCATAGACATTAGTGCCTGTTAAAGTAGCCGAACCTTCTTGTGTAAAATCATAAGTCCAGCCATAAAAACTGGTAAAATTGCTGTTGCCACTATCGTAACCAGCACCTGCTGTCGCTGTAACATTGATATTTCCGCCATATAAAACAGAACAAGTATTATTATTTATATCAAGGCGGTATTGCCCGCCTAATAACTTTAATCCTCCTGTGTAATTACTGTCGCCATATAAGGCGAGATATGGGGTAAGAGCATAAAGATTAGCTGATACTCCACCTGCAGTAGAACTTTGTAATAAGAAGTTTAAGGCAGCGGCTGTGCCTGAAGTCAAAGTAACATGCTTAATTCCCTGTATCGCCCAATCATTTATAGGTATTCCTGTTCCACCTATATTTATCTGTCCTGCAATATTCAAATCACCAGTCAAAGCTATATCATCTAAGAATTGGCTTGTGCTTGTTACCCTAAATCTGCCAAATGCGTCTATGGCTGCACCTGCTACGATTGTTTCCGCTGCATCTGGCGGGTCGGTATATGTTGCTACAATATCCCATCCTGTCGGGTCGCCTGCATAGGCATATATTCCGTCAGTAGGAACTAAAAGATTTTCTCCTAGATATACTCCACTACCACCTGTCCAAGCTATTTGAGATGTGAGCCAAGTTTCAAAATCTGTTTTCTCACCGTGCATATACCAGACTGAAAGATTGTATGTGCCTGCCAATACATAAAGCCCGCAGTCAATTCCAGTCATTCCGTCAATAGGAGTAAAATCAACTGTTGGGTCTGTTACTACCGTAACCGTAGTTCCATCCCACCAAAAGGCGTATTCACCGCCCAAATCAGCACTTCCAATATAATCTGTGCCGTCGTAAGAATATACCGAGTCGGATAAGATATACGAATATGATTGCTTATTTACTTTGAAATAATCAGTTGCACTGCTGCCGACACTAAGAGCGATAATGTCGGAAGTTTCAATACCAAGCCCTCCTGTCAACGGGTCATTGGAGCAGTCAAGTTTGAGAAAACCCGTAGAACCAGAATAAAGGTTATCAAAATAACCATTGGCAAAGTGTAGAGCCGTAGACCCTATATCCAACGTAGAGTCGGCATTAGGTAATAAGTCTTTATATAGTGTCCAGCTCATTCTTCGTTGATCTCCAAGACTAATTCATCATCAATGTAAATCTGTATAGAACTATTATTATATTTAATATAGGTATCTGCCATCAAACTACCGATAACCTTCCGACTATCTCGCCATCTACATAGAAATCTACAATATCCGGAGTGGTTGAAGAGCAATAAATATAAGTGTTATTCGCAATCTCTGGGGGTATATAAGTTCCTTCACCTGTAAACAATAGTAATAACATATTATCCCCAGAATCCTTTATTAGTTGTCATAAAACCTGTTGCTGCTGCTGGCGTGCCGCCGCCGACAAGCCCGTTGTCCATTATTTCGTTGATTTCGGTTGAGTCTAAAGTATCGCCATTCCAGAAAGCAATCTCATCACATCTTCCATCAATCTGCCTTGTATCACCTTGTCCGAATATATCTGCTGTGTTATCATACCTCAATCCGCCTGTTCCCTGTTGATTTGCCGCCCATCCCACTCCGCCTGCAATATCAACGCCATCAATATAACAAACAATATTCCCGTTGTTTAATTCCCAATATAAATGGAACCACGTTCCAGCAGTTGGGATAGCATTGGCATTAGTATTAAATACACAATCAACAGTATTATAATCAAAAAAGAACTTTATAGAACGAGAAGTTGTTTCATAGGTATATAAATAATGAGGGTTTGAATACCAGATAGCGTCGTTATTGGGCCAGCTATCTTGACTAATCCATATTACCATACTCATTGGGTCACTAATATCATCACTCAACGCAGGCAAATCTATGAACCCTGTTCCGTCAAAATCTAAATAATAAGTAGAATATGCGGCTGGCGGTGAGGATGTTTCCCAGCTATAAGTATCGTCTAAAGTGGCATCATAATTATTAGCGGTGGCATCATTCAGCGTTGCCCCAGAGCCATCCTCTACTGTATAAGCGTATGTAGCGGTTGCGGTGTAATCAGTCCCAAATATATGCCTATACTTTTCTACTAACTCAATCGTTCTCATTTATCGTCTATGGTTATCTTCTCTTCTGGTGTTATGATATTTCCAGTTTCATCTAATACCGCTGGTTTGGATACAACTTCAACACTTTCACATATGTATTCAATAGCCGGCAGAGCTTGTGCTACGATATTTTGGTTTTGCTTGAGATTATAAGTTTTTCGCATCAGAGTTTCACAATGTGACTTAATATCTCTGAGTATCTCCGCTTCACTGTAATTAAAGCAATTATACCGAGTGTAACCAATTTTCTTTGAGCTATCAGTCAAAGTATATTCAACCCCTACTTTAATATTTCCGTTCTGGTCTATTTCCTTGCTTACTATCTTTCCGCTAATCATAAAACCTCCAATTAAATTGATAAATATACTTATTAAACCTCGTATCCGGATATACATACATAACTGACAGTGCCTGCCGCTGTAGATACTACAGCTAAAGGAGTATTTGTTGCTGTAGCTACATAAGGAGTTTGTAAGTTGGAACTCCAACCACCATTGGCTGCTAATTCAACAATCATAATAGTTGATCCTGTCACTCCTTCGCTAACAGTCACCTTACCTGCTGTTTTTACATTCAGTGTTATGTCAGTCATATTAAATTTCTTACCGCTTGCAGGTGTCCACACTGCTACATTCACAGCGCTGGAAAGAGCTGAATATATCCAAGTAGGAGAATAGTTTGGACTATCTTTTTTAACTACTAAAGGGATAGACGATAGTAGAGTTACTCCGCCAGATACAGATACGCTAGTCCTTGTATTTAGAACATTTATAGAACCGCCAGTATTCAAGACTGATATCGTTCCGCCTGTGTTCAAGACCGATATTGTAGCACTTGTGTTTAAAACTGATATAGTTCCTCCTGTATTCAATACTGAGATAGTAGTTGCTGTATTAAGCACATTGATAGAACCGCCTGTATTTAATACAGAAATTGTGCCTCCGGTGTTCAATACAGATACTGTGTTTATTGTATTAAGCACATTCACGCTACCGCCAGTATTCAAGACTGATATTGTAGCGCTAGTATTAAGGACGGAGATTGTTGCGCTAGTGTTTAATATGGAGATAGTAGCGCTAGTGTTTAAGACAGATATTGTAGCGCTAGAGTTCACTACATTTACATACAGAGGACTAGTCAATATTCCTGTAGGCTCAAAAGAATCCAGCGTTCCATCAACAAGTTTAACTCGCTGATAATGCGAACTGCTTGACGCATCCTGATCTGTTGCGACTACAGAGCCGCCATTCATAGTGTTTAAGGTTACATTGTCGCTCATAATTATCCTCCGTCTAAGATTAACTTTTGCCCTGCTTTTATTATAATTCCGCCGTTAAATGACGGAGAACCGTTTTCTACTGTTTGCGGAGTAGTCTGGTCTAATTTTAAAAATGAACCAGAGCCGAGATTCAAGACATTAGTGCTTGTCAGTATCTCTTCTGTTTTCCAACTGCTTTGATATTTAAACGCTTCGCCCATCTACGCTTCGACCTCAACCCAATTAGCCCTGTCTAAAACTGTGGTAGCGCTATTACTTGCTAGGCCTGTATTCAAGCCGACTAACTTCAATCGTGCATATACAGCTACAATAGGAGCAACAGGAAGTAAATGCACATTCTCGTCGGTAATAGTAGCCAGCGGGTCTATAGCTACAACAAAGTTTGAGTCTGCCGCCCCTGCAGAAGCTTCTTTATAATTAGATTGCTCTAAGTTAACCTGCACATTGACATCAGTGTCAGATGAAAACTTAACTTCTACACCAAAAAAATTCTTACGCACAAGAACCCAGCTTGATGTATAAACCGTAGCACTGTTAGCTACCGCTAAATTACCGGCTATACTATGTGGAATGGGTGCTTGAAATTCAATTTTGCCCATTTAATCTCTTCTCCCTCAGTTCTAATGCTGCTTTATGCCGCTTATAATCATCTATCCTTGACTGGAACTCTGACTTCTCTTTTATCCATGCTCTACGCTCATCTTCAGTTACTTTTAACTCAGCTATTTTAGCAAAGAGTTCCTTGATACTTTCCTTTATTTCATTTAATATTTTTTCGTCGGATGTCATGAGTCACTTGTAAATACAACTTTCCCTCTGATTGGATAAGCTCTTGTAAAAGGTGTAAAATTACTCGTCCACCTTGCTATGCCTTTGGAGATGCGGACTTCATCAAGCCAACCGTCAGTCGAACCAGACCACGATACACCGTTTAATTGTGCTCCTACTGTTAATAAACCCGCTATATCCCCGACATCATTAGTCCCGAAAGCGGTTATCTCGGTCAGGGCTTGGGAAACACCGTCTTTGAATAAAAGACAAGTAGTCCCGTTTCTTACTACCGCCCAATGATGCCAAACACCAGTGTCGTTCACCACGCTTGTAGTAATATATTCTGCCTTAACAGTTCCGCCAGATTTAAAATACACAGTTATCTTCCCAGTCCCGTTTTCATAGATAACCCATTCATTATTAGCATCTTCATATTGCCCCATAAAACCACCAGCTAAACTATATGAATTTAGTTTCATCAACCAGTCAATAGTAAAGTTTCCAGCACCGAAGTTCCAGTCAGCAGAGTCGGGTAAGGTCACATAATCATTGCTATCTCTTTCAAGCAGTAAAGACGCTGAACCGAATTTCTTGTCTGCTGTGTCTAATTGAGCGGAGTTGACAAAAGTATAAGCCCCTGCAATGGGGTCGGTGTAGGCGGTGGCTTCATCAGCACCGTCGAAGTGGGAAGCTAATTTAGTATAAGTATCAAATGTAGTCATAAAGCTCCTTAATTATAACTATACTTAACATTAATATTAAGTTGTGTTATTGATGCCGTTGGCTGTGCGTCAAAATTTAAATAGACACACTTCCCGGCTGCTACTGCCGCATTAGATATTGAAGCATCATATAACACGCCAGACGTAGTATTTATCTTATCAATCGCCACAGGGCTTGCTGTCCCTATAAACGCATTAGCATATAGCAAATTACCAGATATTTGGATAGAAGGGTTAGCATCACAAGTTATCTGAATACTCTCTACTGTTATGGCAGAGTTTAAACTTTGTAGAATACATACCGCAGGAGATATAGAATAAACATCCGCAGGATCAATAAGAGTCACCCTGAAATATCTACTTTGATTTGCCGCATTCAAAGCAACCGTAGCTGAAGAACTCGCAGCAGTAGAATATACAACAGATGACGAAGCCTGTGCTACTGCCACTGTTGCGGAAGAAGTAGCTATAGCTGCCTGATTGGCAAAAGCGGTAAAAGTAACATTGCTCGATTCCTGATTAATATCTCCTAAGATAGCACGGTCAATCTGTTCCTGTAACTGTTGGTCTGCCATACAGAGTTTATCTAATGCCCTCTCGTGGGTTTCTGCAGGGAATGGGTCATTTTCTACATAATCAACTTCTTGCGTTAAATCAACTACCCGCTGGATAATAGTATTGGAACCCGTAGGCATACCTCCAGCATAACTGCCAGTTAATAAAACATTACCACCTGTGTCTACCCCTACTCCGGTGACAACATAATCAGTATTTATTGCTAATAATGACGAAGCGCTGGTTAAAGTTATATAACGGCTAACTGTTAAATCTCCCTCAGCTAATATCCTAAATGGATACGCTAGAGTCGCTGTAGCACCGTCACCGACATAGATTACTTTTGAAGTTACTGAACTGATAGACATTGCATTGCCTCCTTATTTCGTTGAAGATGTCCTCTTTTTAGTTGTGCTACTGCCTCTAACCGAAGAACTTCTTTGTTTATCTTCATATGTTTGTAACCCCACACCAAATAATCCCAAAACTCCTAAGGGTAACAATTGGGGGTTAGTCTTAGCTAAATCAATTAAGTCACCTAAAACCATAGGGGTAAATCTTTGTCCAATTTCATTTAAGACATTAACGTCTTCGCCCATAAAAGTTTTTTGTCGTAATAAAGATGTTATAAATGAAGCAACCGGAGATTCTTTATTTTCAAGTTGACGCAATATAATATCAAATCTAGTAAGCGGTTTATATCCTTCCCCCAAGGTAAGGACTTTCCCTGTTACGCTACTTACATACTCGCCCGTAATAAGTTGTCCTGCCATTCTTAAGTATTGTTGAAAACCAGCTCCAAAATCTATCCGAGTATTCCCTATTTTTATTTTAGCAAAATCTGAACTTCTCCAATCTGTTCCTACTATTAAACCCCCTAGTGCTGCTAAACCTAGAAGAGACATCCATATACCAGAAGAAGAAAACAAAGATTTTAATGCCTCTTTCCTTACAAATGGATCTTTAGTAATATAGAATACTGGATTAAGTAATTGTATTCTTGATGCCATCAAGCGAGGTGAAAAGAAAATTGAGTTTAACGCTACTGCTGCTTTCTCTAGCTTTGGAGTGAGCTTGCCTCTTCCCGTAGCAGCATTTATAAATTCTACTAAATCAGAATAAAATTTATCTGTTGTTTCTATCCCCAGCCCTTTAGCTTTATTAACAAGATTATCAAAGACATCCGCTCTCAACTTGTTCAAAAATCCTACATAAGCCCTGCTAGATGCCCTAATACCTATACCTGCTAAAGGTATTTTCTCGGCCCAATTAGACATAAATTTTTCTTCGCGGTTAGATAAGCCAGTATCTAAATCAGTTAAGGCAAGATTGTATTCTCTCATTAATTCATACGTAGGGCGAGTTTGAATATCTTGCATTAAACTATTAAGGGCCTTATCACTACCAAAGAACTTAAACATTTCTTTGAAGGCCGGGCCAAACTCAGGCCGTGCTATAAAGAAAGCCCCTTGTCTAAGTGGAGCTGATAAGTCAAACGATGACATAACAGAGCGAGGTATATTTAATAATTGTTCACTAGCTTCCATAAATTTTTGCATTAACGTTCTATTTTCCAATAAAGCATCCGTAAATTCCTTACCAAACACTTTATTTAAAACCTGCAATTCTCCTTCGGTAGGAACTGTTCCGCCAAACTCACCAAATAATTTGGCTAAACCGCTCATAGCGGGAAGTTTATCCCACTCATTCAAGTCCGATTTACTTATCATATCAAATAAATTATTTATATCAGACTGGGTTATTTTTCCTTTAAGCGTTTCAAACTGCGCTTTTGGCATTTCACCTTTTAGAGAGCCTAAGCGAGCATAATACCCAGCTTCTCCCCCGATTTTTTCACCAATCGCTTTTGCCTTAGCAATTCTCTTGCCACGCTCTATTCTCATTAAGGCTTCTTGTTCAGCACGGATAGGCTTGGCTTCTTTAATTGCTTGGATCACCCTCTTGACAGAATCACCTTCAAATGGTATGCTTGGTTCAGGAGGTGGTTCAGGTGGAACTATTGGCGTTTTTGGTGGAATGGGCGTTTGTGGGGGCGTTTCTATGGGTGGTTCTGGCGGTTTTGTTTCCAAAGATTGTTCCTTAGGTGGTAGTGGTGGTTCTACTGGTAATTCAGGAACAGCTATACTTTCACCTTTACTTTTGACTAAATCTTTTACCCCAAACTTTGCATCTATGTATGCTTTTTCCTGCAATAAATGAACAAAGTTATTAAACTGTCTTTCAGAAAATGTATCGGAGTAATAAGAACCATTTGTTACTGAATATCCACCTGCTTCTTTTTCAACCCATTCAATAAATTTTGCACCAAACCTCGCAAGAACTTCTTTTGGAGATTGAACATATTCTGCTCTTTCACGAGAATACCCCACTTCAGAACCTTTTAGCAAGTCTTTAACAAATTCTAAATATTTCTTTGCCCATTCAATATGTTGGTTAGATAATTTATGAAGTTTTTGTAAATATTCAAAATTTATACTCCCCTCAGATAAAGCTGTATCAACACCTAACTCTCTTGCAAACTTATGGTCTAAATAATGAAGAGTCTCATGCGCTACTGTATGAAGAGATAAGTCTGATATAGTTATTGCATTATTTTGTGGACTATATTCACCTAATGCAGTTTTTGATTTACATTTACCAAGTATAAATAATAAATCTTTATAGAGAAGTCTTGTGTCAAATCCAAGTAAAGGTGTTGTAATCATCCTTGAGAACCATTCTTTGTTTGAGTTCCAAGCACTTGCATCTTTTGATACAATGACATCTTTCACATATTTTAATAAATCTTTTTCACTAATTGATGACTTATTTATCCATGAAACATTAGTAAAACCAACCCATTGGTAAGCATTATCTACTCCTTGATTAAGACTATCTTGCTTTGCTATAGCAGATTTTTTAATCCCTACTTTATTCCTTAGGAAACTTGTTAATTCTGATTCCTTAATTCCTATTTTTTTAGCCAATCCTTTATCCGAGTTATAAGCATGGAATAAATTTTTCTTTGCTTCAAGCAGTTCTTTCTCATTAGATTTTTTAGATCTTATTTTAGTTTTTTCGTATAAAGCTTTAGCTTCGCTCTCAGACAATATAAGTGGTTCTTTAGGTTCTCCAATAGCTCCTGAAAAAATACTTTCACCTTTTAATGGAACTTTAGATATTCTTAAAGGTTCTCTTAAAGACTTATTGCCCAGTTTACCTTCCTGATAGACTTTTATTACATCTTCTAATGAAGCGTCAGTATTATCAAAATCAATATCACTAAGAAATTCATGATAAATCATTGATTCATTTTCTGCTGCCATAGCCAAATATTCTGGTGAGCGTTTTACAAAATCAGAAAAACTCTCATCTAAGGAAGCATTATCAGGATGAAGTTCTTTAGCTAAAGGATATAACTTCTTTAACATTCTTTCCACATCCCTTGCTGACATAACATTATTAGCAGATTCAACAAGTTTTTCTTCTTGTATCTTTATCTGTTCTTCTGTCAACTTCGGCTTCATGCTATCTATTAAATCCCATGCTCTTTTTTCATCAGAAAACTCTTGTATCAATTTTCCTGTTTCATTATTATAAACTCCATAAAGTCCGTTCTCTGTCATACTCATGCGTAGATTCGGAGATTCTTGTGGTGGTTTCTGTCCTGTGGGGGTGGAGAGCTTTTGTTCAGCAAACTTCTGTGCTTCTTCCATTGTTTCAAAATACGGACTTCCACCTATTTTATCTGATTTAGGATTTGCCAATTCTTGCCCATTCTGTAATACAACCTTATACCCCAATGGTTCATTGTTACTAGCTTCATCATAAATAATCTGTGCTTTAGCCATATCAAAGTTATTACCTTTAACATCATAAAAAGCAATTGGTTCGCCCGGAATAGCGGCGGCAGGTTCAGCACCATAAGACCATTTGTCTACCTTCCCCTCACCTGTGGGTTGGGTAAATTTTCTATTTTCTATTACATCCTTTGCCATCGCTTCAGCATCTTTTTGTGTTATCCCCGGATTATTCTTTAATAAATTTTCCCCAACTCTTTTTATTTCTGGGTCAACCTCTGGCAGGCTTAGTTGGGAGAGGGTGGCGACTATTATTCTACCGGGTTGAGCAGTTAATTCTATCTCCGCTACCTTTCCAGTAACTTTAAGTATCTTGCCCATAAGCACACCTTCCGCACTCTTAAACCCTACACTCTGGCCTACTTTGGGTAATCTAAGTTGTCCTGATTGACCAGTATGTTTTAAATCCTCTATAATCAATCCAAGCAAACTTCTTTTATTTGCGTATGTCTGAAGTTGAGAAGGCCCTGCGGGTTGCCCTGCGCCAATAGCAGTTTCTGATGCCACGAGTTCTGCTTCTGTGGCGGTAAGTTTTTCAAGAGCAGCTTCTCTATACCCCGCTTTAAGTCTATTGATAGTTTCTTCTTTTGTAACCGAACCAGTGGGAAGCATACTTTTGCTTTGTTCTTTTGCAAAAGCGGTAGCAGCCTTATCTATCTTGCGTTCAATGTCCTTAGCAAGCAATGTTGCTCTCAATGTTCCTTTAGTTAAAGCAGCGATACCATATGATGCAATATCATCTGCTATGCTTGCAGTAATCTCGGCCCATCTTGGTAATTCTTTTGTCCCGGGAAGTTTCTTATATAATCTTGGAGTAGATTCAGGATAGACGATACTTTTAAATAATTTTTCCATCATACTGCTTGGGTCTTTAGTATTTGCTAATCCCCTTACTGTTTGAACAGCTAAATTTAATCCTCCAGTAATCGAAGTTGTTGCTGCCAAATCCATAGTTGCCTGTGTTTGTTGGCTGGAAAGCATCCAATCAAGTTTTGTCATAGCAGGAACTTTCTTACCAGACTCCTGATATGATAGTTCTACAACCGCCTGAGCTTTTTCTCTTTCAGTAAGAGGCGGCCTGTATTTTTGTTCTTCAGGAGGAACAGCACTTAACACTTCTTCAACCGGGCGTGCTGAGGTTAAATCAAAGGTGTCTTTCTCAAGAAGCCCGTCTTCTCGTTCCCTCACCGAGATTGCTGTTGACAAATCAAAAGGCATTATTTGCTTCCTTTTTCTTTTATTGTTAATTCACCATCAGGAGTAATATGTTTAATTACTCCGTTTAAATCTATAATATCTATTCCTTCTTTGGGAGCATTTTTAACCTGAGGAAATATTGTTAAAACTTCTTCTTTGATGGCTTCATCAGCAGCAGTTTCAGGTTGGACACCTTGTTTAATTCTATTCATATAACCTCTAAACATCCTCTGCTTACTTTCATCCCTAGCACCCGCATTCTCATCTCCCCAATATTGCAATCCTTTAGCAAAACTTACATTAGGCAATGCTTGTTCTAACTTTTGACTTTGGTTAACTTGTTGATTAAAAGTATATAATAAATCAAAATCTTCATCAGTGATGGATCCTACTGTATTAGCTTCCATAAGAGCTATCTCGATATCTTTAGGTTTCGTCTTGAGGTATAGCATATCGTTAACAAAACCTACAAATTTAGCACTCTTTGTTTTGGCTCCTATTGCCTTAGGGCTTTTACAAGCATTAATATATGCCTCAGCGAATTTAGCATCTATGCGTTCTTCATTCATATCCCTATTCGCCATCTTAATAAGTTCTTCCAGAGGGGCTTCGCGGTTAATCCTCATCTTAACTAACTCATTCTCTCTGGCACTTATAGCTTGTTTCTGGAGAAGCGCTAACTCTTTCTCTCTGCGCTTTTTTAATGCCTGAACGTCTTTAGAAGCTTGGTCAGCAGAACTGATTATCTTATTTAATTCATCATACCCTTGCTCTTGGCTGAATAATTGGTTGCCGATAGCTTTATCCATAATAGTTTCCATTTGCGCCCTGCTGTTTATCTTATCCTCGTCGGTAGCAGCGTTAATATAGTTACTTGCTTCCATATCAATCTCACGCAAAGTGTTAACTTTGCCCAAATCAACTTGACGCTTAGCTAAAGCAATTTTTAAATCTTGTTTAAAGATAAGCGATTGCAATTCATAATTCCTAAGATATTCTTCTCTGGCTTGAGGGTCTTCAAATAACTTTGTTGTTTTCTCTTTAGTCTTAGCTATCTTACTATCAATATCATCTAAAGCATGATTCAAATCAGAATTATTGTTAAATTCATCTTCGTAAACAGTAAAGTCAGTAGTTGTTATAATTTTAGCTTGGCTCTCAGCATTAGCATTCTGGACCTTCTTAATTTTCTCATTAACAGCAAGAATAGTATTGCTAATATCCTGCATGGCAGCGCCCACACTTGTTTTAGCTGCTGTTGATGGATCCTGTTCAACTCCATACTTCTCGGGTTGCATATACCCTGAGCCTGATTCTTTAGTGAGGGATTCTTTGCTTATATATCTAGGAATTTGTGCCATTATTTATCCTTAGTCACTTTCTTGCTTGGTTTATAAAAATCAGCTGCTGTTTGGAATACTGTACTTGCTGCGCCTATATATCCTGCACGTTGATAGTATGAAGCCTGAGATCTCTGTTGAGATGCTTGTTGATTAGCCAAGAGAACTGCTGAACGACCTTCCCTTAAAGATTGTTGCGCCGCAAACTCCTGTTGTGACATAGCAGTTTTAGCATTAAAATCTGTAATTAACATATCTAGTTCAGCCTGAGCGGCAGAATCTATCAAGACTTCCAACGGGCTTCCTTCTAACTTGACACCACCCTTAGCATAACGCGTTACTTGAGAACCACGTAATGTTTCTTTAGCCTTCTTCTGTCTTTCTATATCTAAATCAGCACTTGTACGTATGGCTTCGGCATTAGCACGAGATACTGCCGCATTATACTCTGCTGTTATGTTGGCTTCCCTGCCCTGTAACTCTGTCAAGCTGGCATTAGCTTTCGAAGCACTTGCAGCAGCTTGACCTTGCTGAATCTGACCTATCGCTGACCCTGCTACTAATAGCCCTGTTGTAAGCGCTCCCATCGTATCTCCTAATCAGTTGATACTTCTATTTTTGAAATTATTGCCAATACATTCAAAGGTAACGGCTGTGATTGTGTTACATAAACTTGTGCATTCTTATTCCATCCCACAGGAAAACTAAGTTCTTTATCGCCGGTAAATAATGTAGGCGCGGAATCCATAGACATAGAGCTGTTCCTAAACATTACGACATCGTTGGTAGTTTCTGTCCCGACATAACAACCCAATGAACGCCATAACCTAATGATTGACTTATAAATCCTTTTAATGATACCTTGCGTAGAATTAGTTACGTCTCCCGACTCTAACCGACATGTTTTTATAGTGCTGGTATACGGTAATCCCACATGGATAGCATGGCATGATTTGGTTATTGTTATTGTCCCTGCGGTAGTAACTACTTGGTTGGGGAATACCGCCCCATCACCCAAGATAGATACAGTCAATCCTTTAAGATGGTCTAATCCACTTACTGTAGCCGCCGATGTTAAGCTGTTATAACTTAATCCACAATCAACATAAAACGATGAACTTTGTGCATCTGGTTGCGTAAAAGGATAAAAATACTCTATATATTTAGCATTAACAGAAGCATTTGAACGTTGAGCTACAACCCAAACCTGATCCTCATTACCATTAGGGATTATCGCTACTGATTGGAATGAACCCTGTGTATCATGACGTGTCCAAGCCAATACATCTTGAGTAGCTAATCGTGTCATTGTGCAGAGTCTACCATCATTACGCACACACCATAAAATACCATCAGGAGATTCCTGATATTCCATGTCTTTGATACCCGACTCAGTTATATGTTCAGAAAGTATTGTAGCATCATCCGCTAAAATAGCATCCTCTTCAAAATTATATTTCAGTTCTCGTATTGTAAGATTATTCCTTTGCAGATAAAGAAACGCATTACCTATCCTTTTAGGCAACATTAAAGCAGCGCCATATGTAGTTTGTTTCTTGATATTAATATTTGTTGGAGTCACCGGACCTGAAGAAGTATCAGTATTTAATATAAAGTTCCCCCCTGCAGTGCCAACTGCTAAATACTGCCCTGCCGCTAACCATCTAATAGTATTGACTTGATTATCTGCTATAGTAAACGATACAGAATCATCGTCATTAGAACCGGGAGTAAAATCCTCATATGACAATACAGAGCTTCCCCATAATGTCTGCGGTTCTGCCGCTGTTCCCGCGAAGAATAATCTTTGCTCAAAAAATGATACAGTAATAGGAAATCCGTTATTTACGCTCCAAGCGCCATGCGACCAATCATTAGTCCAACCTGTAGCTGAGGCGCTCTGTAATGCGTTAACAACAGTTGCCTGCGCTGAAAGAGAACTTACCGCATTAAGTCTTACATATCCGTTACTTGTGCCTACTCGTAAAAAAGCCCCTGAATGCCCCGATAAAAATGTCGTGTTCCCTGATGTCGTAATAAGTGTAGCGCCAACTGAAAAACTTGAAGATTTAACATAAGCGCTTGAATCTAAATTTGAGGGCATCCAAGGGCCGCCCGTAAAGTCTACCTGTGCCAAACTCCAGAGATAATGGCTTGACCTTGTAAGTTTCATTACAGGATGTGCTGAATGAGTAATATACATAGTGTCAGCATCCTGCGCGTATTGTAAATTAAAGATAGAACTCGATGAATATGCCGTAGCTATCTCTACAGGGTTAGTTGACATAAGTATTCCTGAGTCTTTATAAAATCTAAAATATTGATGACCTGCTTCTATGATATATGCCTGTGTTGTTGAAAACTCAAAAGGCATAACTCTTACGGCAGAACTTGACAGCTTAGTGACGCTTGCCATATACGTTCCGGGCCTGCGATAAGCACCGCCATAAACCTTAACGAATACATTATTAAGGGTAGCTGCTCCATTCTGATACTTCGCTAAATCTACCCTACCTTCTATCTGCGGAGATAACTCTCCACTTGTGAAGTTTGTGCTAATATAATTTATGTTAGACATTTAAACTCTCTTTTCAATAGTCCATAAATCATCATCAACAACAATAGATGCGTCAGACTCTTGGGTATCTGTTTCTTTTGCCTTCTGCAATCTATCTAAATAAAGCTGCATAATAAGTTCAGCATTAGATTTGTTATTCGTTATTGCATATGCCAATTCAGCAGCTAAACGAGAAGATAATACCATTATAAACTGCGGCGTATAATAATTAGGATCAGTTATTCTTTCTATAAATTTAATATAAACGGAATCTTCATCAACCAATAATTTTCTTCCCTCTATGACATAATTACTAATCAAGTTCGAACCATCATTTACTTCTAAAACCCTGATACAATCACTTGGAAGCTGGTATTCGTAATCATACCCAAAAACAGGGGTAGAAGTAAGCCGTGCCAATAGTTGACGTTTTATTGCAAAATTCCATGGGTGCGCTCTTAAAACATCGTCTAAACAAGAGTCATAAATAGCAGCCAATCGCCTTGCATTCTCGTTATTGTCTTCAATAGATGTTATTCTGTCAGCGCCTAATATTGTTAAAGCCAAATTAGAAATAGAAACTCTCGTTGACATAAGATCCTCCTTAAAAAAAGGGGCGAGTTTCCCCGCCCCTTAATTGCCTACTCTACTACATAGAATACTGAAATCTTCATGGTTCCAGAGCTTACTCTAGTTCCAGCTGCAGTTCCAGTTATCCTGATATAGTTATCCGTAGTTCCTGTTACCGTATAATACATACCACCGACAACATTCGGGCCTACCTGAACACCAGCTGCAGAAACCTGAATGTTAGAGATGTATCTGTCTTGATCACCTTGGTCACCAACATCAATAGCTGCTTGAGTTCCTAAAGCAGTAGCAGGGTGGCCTAGGATAATCTTAACAACCTGCGACCCCGTAGGTAATTTTCCACCGACTAAAATATAATCAGTAGAATTGAGATTGGAAGATACTGATATAGAAAACGTATCTTGCATTACCCTTAACTTTCCACCAAGCAACCCGGGATCAATAATATTACTTGCCGCAACAGGATCACTTTGTTTTGCATAATTAATTCCTTCACCATATTTTGCCATACTATTCCTCCTTAGTTATTATTCTGTACAAAGAATCTGGACACATTTTTCTTCTTCCATACGAGTAGCACCAATAGACATAGCAGCATATACCTGTGTGGCATAAGATTTATCAGCCCTTTGGTCAATTCTCGTCATGATATCTTTACCCATAGCAAGCAATACACCGGACTTTACCCACATCGGGCAAATACGATAACCGCTGCCATTTGTAGCCAATCTGTTACATACAATAAACTTGAACCCTAAGAATGTATCTACTTCACCACGAACCAACGCTCTTACAGTGTTGAAATCAGCATCCTTAATTTCAGAAATATTTAACAAATCTGAAAGTTGGGTTGCTTCAATAGCCACATATCTTTCTTCATTCGGATCAACATCAGCGCCATCTAAGATTAACTTTGCGTCTAATAGTTTCTGTAACGTCAACCTTGTTGCGCCAGCCGACACAATATTAGCTGCTGTAAAAGGTGTAGCCGTTCCTCCTGCCTTCCCCGAATACGCTGTATTGTGTC
>Ga0209287_10000178_pt1 | contig 42242 bp, 32 predicted proteins | sample PPLLak3cmMay2015_2_FD_187255 | JGI IMG/M metagenome (GOLD analysis project Ga0209287, IMG submission 187255) | Freshwater sediment microbial communities from Prairie Pothole Lake near Jamestown, North Dakota, USA - PPLs Lake P8 Core (1) Depth... | ecosystem: Environmental > Aquatic > Freshwater... | reverse complement strand
ATATAACACTCATGCCGGGAGATATTATATCCACAGGAACCCCTTCAGGAGTTGGAATTTTCAGAAACCCGCCTGTTATTTTAAACCCGGGGGATATTGTGGAGTGCTCGATTGAAAGAATTGGAACGATTATTAACAGATTCGTGGAGTGCTTTAAATGATAGTATCTGATGTATTCTGGGAGTAAAAAGCCGAGCCATCCTTCATAATTTTATCAATGATAATGGAAAGCTGAATTGCATTGAAAGGTTTCTGAATGAAACCGGAGCACCCTTTTTTAATTATTTCTGCAGCTTGCCCTTTAATGCTGTAGCCGCTTGAAAGAAGAACCCGCACATCCGGATTAATTTCCTTCATTTTTTCAAACACGTCGTTTCCGCTTAAGTCCGGCATTATCATATCAAGGATGACAAGGTCTATTGTCTCTCTGTTCTTTTCATAAACTTCAATGGCTTCCCTGCCTCCGTTTGCGAGAAGCACATTGTATCCGAGTTTTTTCAGGATCTCTTTGCCGAGACTGATTATCATCTCCTCATCATCTACAAAGAGGATCATTCCGCTTCCTTTTATAATATTCTCAACTGGCTGTATTTCTTCATTTATTTCCTTCTTTTCTGATACAGGAAGATATATGTTAAAAGTTGTTCCTCGTCCTATCTCACTGTAAACATTTATAAAGCCGCCGTGATTTTTGACTATGCCGTAGGCTGACGCAAGACCAAGGCCTGTTCCCCTTCCCATCTCTTTTGTGGTGAAAAAAGGATCGAATATTCTCTGCCTGGTGGCATCATCCATACCGATGCCTGTATCTGTTATTGAAACCCGTACATATCTGCCGGGGTTGATCTTGTAACTTCTTACATACCCTTCATCAATTATGATGTTTTTTACATCAAGATACAAATCTCCTCCTGCCGGCATTGCCTGCCATGCATTAACATAAATATTCAAAAGCACCTGCTCGATCTGGCTCTGATCGACGTTAACAAGCAATATTCCATCCTGAAAGCGCGTGTTAATCCGTATTTCTTTCTTGGTGCGTCCAAACATTCTGGAGGTTTTTTCAACAAGTTCGTTCAGGTTTGTTGCCCTTACATGATATTTCCCGGATCTTGCAAAACCGAGAAGCTGTTTTGTAAGGTTTGAACCGCTTATAACATATTCCTCAATATTCTTAAGTTTTTCATAGTGAGGATCTGAAATGTCTATATCCATCAGTACCATGGAAGCATTACCCTGTATGCCCATAAGGATATTGTTGAGGTCATGAGCAATTCCTCCGGCAAGAGTACCTATAGCCTCCATTTTCTGAGCCTGATAGAATTGCGCTTCCAGCTTCTTCTTTTCTTTTTCCGCCCGGATGCGCTCCGATACATCCCTTATAAGCCCCCTGAATCCGGTTTTATTACCATCCTGATCCATGACAAGAAAAGTCGAAATTTCGAGAAGTTTTATACCCCCTTCTTTGGTAATGATTTCGTAGTCGTTTATCTTAGCCGGTTCACCGGTCAGATACACTCTGTTAAATACACCGTACATTCTTTTAGCTGTTTCAGGGGTTGTGTAAGTTCGGTTGTTCAGGCCCATCAGTTCCTCAGCGGGATAACCGAGCAGCTTTTCTGCAGCATCATTAACGTAAGTTATATTACCCTTCAGGTCGACTTCATAGAAAACCTCTTCTATGTTTTCAAGTATTGACCTGTACTTGGCTTCACTTTCACGTAGTGCAATTTCAGCCTTTTTCCGGTCTGTTATATCCAGTAACTGCGCCACCGTACGTTTCTCTCCGGTCAGTGATAATACTATGGATGAAGATATTTCAACAAAAAGTTTAGCGCCGTCTTTCCTAATAATGCAGGCTTCATAACTGTTTGGAGCAGAATCTCCGCTCTGCCTTAAAAGACAATTTTTTTGGACAAGTTCACTGCAGGATTGGTCGATATGCATCCTGAAATTCTGTCCGATCATTTCATTCCTTGAATAACCCAAGAGTTGGCAAATCTTGTCATTTACATATTCAAGCCTGTAGCTTTCGTCGACAACCACTATTCCCTGGTTGGAATTTTCAACTATGGAGCGGTAACGGTCTTCGCTATCCATAAGCACTTTTTCGGCTTTGATCCTGTCCGAAATATTTATTACAACACCCCTGAATCCTACATGTCTGTTATCCTGCATAATAGGAGCAACACGAATAAGTGAGGGAAACGTGCTCTTGTCTTTTCTTAAAGCGGTAAATTCGCTTCTTTCGGGCTTTTCGCCTTTGAGCCTTATTATTGAGTTACTTATAGCTCTTTCCCTTTCTTCCGGAATTATCATGTCGAAAGCGTTAAGTTCCTTTTTCAAATCATCTTCAGTGTATCCGAAATTTTCAAAGGCACTTTCATTTACAAAGGTGAGACGTCCGTCTATATCCATTTCAAAGATGGATTCCGGCAGTAAATTCGTATGCTCTCTGAACCTTGCCTCGCTTTCACGGAGTTCTTTTTCCGATTTCAGCAGGTTTGAATAAACAGTATTGAATTCTTTTGCCAGTTGACCGATTTCGTGCTTAGGATATTTATTGCCGGATTGAAATTTGCCGGATTTAATATTTTCGATAAGGCTCGTTAAAGGTTTGAAGGCTACCTGGATTATAAAGGTTAAAATAAAAGCGCAAAGTATAAAGGCAACAATAAATCCATTTATTATAAAAGCCTTTTCCCTGTTTGCCTCTTTTACGATATCCTCTTTAGGCTGGTGAACGACTACATACAATTTTGTCTTTTTTAAAGGCCTGAAAGCGGCAACCCAGGAGGCGTTATTGTAAGCATATTCGATAATTTCATCTTGCCGTGCGATTTTTTGGGGTAAAGTAACGAAATCATTATCAATTGATCCCGGTTTTATCGCCGCATCGGATTTTTCCGGGAAAACCACGACATTGCCTTCGGCAGAAATAATATACGCGTGGCCTCTCATGCCGATTTTCGTATTGACCACTCTGCTTAAAATATTTTTCAGTCGTGCCGCTGAATAAATTCCGACTATACAACCTTCCGGTTTTCCACCCGGAGAAAACACAGGCGTAATGAAACGGAATGCCGGATCATCCACAATCGGGCTGAATGCCCCTGAAAAATATATTTTAGTTCCTGCCGAAAGCATCGATTCTTCGATTCCCTGATGAAGGTTGCCTTTTTCGCCAGGAGAATAATTATCCGAACTGTATATGCTCTCTTTTTTTGCGTTATAAACAGAAAAACCGTCGAAAAAAAGAGACATCAATTTTACGTTTTGAAAAGCCTTTTCAATGCGGTTTTTATCCATTGAAACTATGTAAGGGTCTCTTGAAATATCCTCCAGCTCATGAGCGGCCTCGTCAAAGGACATATCGAGCATCTCTGAAAGCTGCTGAGCTATTTGTGCTTGTGAATTGCCCACATCCGTCAGAACATCTTTTTTTACAAGGGGAGTAATAAACAGAATCTGGCACAAAAGAAGCAGGCCCATTATTATTGCCAGGACCACAACCCGTTTTGTTTTAATGCTGTTGATATTAAACATCTTTTCTATCTGTAGTTTTCAATCCGACCTTTTTCATATGTAGCGGATAAATCGTTGCGAGCTTATATAATTGTTTCGACAGAATGTCAATCAAACTTAAACTATTATCTTCCCGTTATCAGGATGTTATTGCAAAGTGTTTATGAATTGGATATCTGTTATGATATTTAATGGTATAACAATTTACATTAGAATCTTACACGGGAGAAAGCATGAACAATATTGATCCATTTAAAATCAAACGGGATGGCCAAATAGTATGGCTGACTTTAAACAGGCCTGAAAAACTGAACGCTATGGGATTTGCATTTTTCAGAGGACTTACGGAAAATATTGAAAAATTCAGCAAAGACCCTGATGTCAGGACGATTATTATCAATGCCGAAGGAAAAGGTTTTACGGCAGGACTGGATCTTACGGAAGCAGGCTCCATGCTGGGACAGGGTTCCGCCGATTCGCGTGATGCGCTGAGGGAGAAGATAACAGAACTTCAGGAAAGCATGAATATAATAGAAAGGTGTCGCAAGCCGGTGATTGCGGCAGTTCATGGGCACTGTATCGGAGGCGGTGTCGACCTGCTTTGCGCTTGCGACATCCGTATTGCATCAAAAGATGCCGTTTTCAGTATCCGCGAAACGCGAATCGCTATAATTGCAGATCTTGGTACTCTTCAGCGACTTCCTCACATAATCGGTGGAGGCAGATTCAGGGAGCTGGCTCTGACAGGACGGGATTTTACAGCCGATGAAGCCTTGAAAATAGGTTTTATAACAAAGATCTGTGAAGACAGGGAGGATCTCGAAAAGGAGGCTGAAAAAATTGCCTTGAGCATTGCGGATAATCCGCCGCTGACGGTTCAGGGAGTAAAAGATGTCATCCTGTTCAGCAGGGATAACGGCATATATCCGGGGCTGAAGTACGTTGCGCAGAAAAACTCGGCAGCACTTCCTTCGGAGGACCTTGTCGAAGCTGTTGGGGCTTTCATGGAAAAAAGAAAGCCCCTGTTCAAAGGGAAATAAACCAATTAGCTTCCATCCGGAAATGGCCTTTTGGGGCAATCTTAAGTGTCAATCTGCAGGATTTCTTTTGCGATATACTATATGTATGTCTTAAGCACAATCTCTTGATTTTCATGAGCTTGCCCAAAATTGCCGATTTCCGGATGGAAACCTTGTATGAGTCCAAATATAATTTCCGGACGGACATCAATTATGGTGGTTTGGAGACAAAATGACCAATAAAGGAGCATTATCAGGGATAAAAGTTATAGACATGTCACGCCTTCTGCCTGGACCATATTGTTCAATGATCCTTGCGGATCACGGGGCAAGAGTCATTGCCGCTGAGGATAAACGTTTTCTTTCAGACGGCCTTTTTTTTGATCCCGTTAACAGGAACAAGGAGCATATCTCGCTTAATTTAAAAACAGAGGAAGGAAAAGAAATATTTTTCAGGCTCATTCAAAATGCAGATGTATTCATGGAAGGTTTCAGGCCTGGGGTAGCCGGCAAACTTGGCATTGACTATGAACCGGTGCGCAAAGCAAACCCGGGAATAATATACTGTTCGATAACAGGCTATGGCCAGACCGGCCCTTACAGGGACAGGGTCGGGCATGACGCCAATTACCTCAGCCTGTCAGGTGTCCTAGATATTTCAGGCGAAAAAGACAGGGCTCCCTCTATTCCAGGAGTTCAGATTGCAGATATAGCGGGCGGAGGAATGAATGCAGCCATAGGAATTCTTCTTGCCCTTTTTGCCCGTGAGAAAACAGGTTTCGGACAATATATCGATATATCAATGACGGACAGCATGGTAAGCTTTCTGCCGGTGCCTCTTTTTTTCCGCCAGATTACGGGGCAAATTACAAAGCGCGGCGATGCTTTTCTCTCCCACAGATATGCATGTTACAATACATATGAAACAGCCGACGGGCGATATATTTCAATCGGGGCTGTTGAAAACCGCTTCTGGAAAAGACTGTGCGAAATCATGGATGTGCCGGACTATGTGCCTCTCCAGTATGATGAAGACCGAAAGGATGAGATAACTGAATTCATGAGAACAGCCTTCATTAAAAAGACTCTGGACGAATGGGAAAAAATACTCTCATCCAAGGATGTCTGCTGGGGGCGGATTCAGAATCTGCCGGAAGTTCTGGAAGATCCTCTCTTTGCTGAAAGGGAAATGATTGTAGAGTATACCGCAAAAGACGGAAAAAAAAGAAAGGCCCTGGGAGTTCCCGTTAAGCTGAGCGGGACTCCGGGCAGTGTGCGGACTCCGCCGCCTGCTTTCGGGGAAAATACCGAGGATATACTCCGTGAACTTGGTTATGAAAATGACAGAATAAAGGAGTTCGGGGAAAAAGGGATTATATAGGTTTATTTTTTGTATATGCTTTGCGTGTATCTCTGTGCAAGAGGATATCTTCTGCCGTAACCGAAAGCCTTTGTCGTAACTTTAAGGCCGGGAGCAGCCTGATGCCTCTTGTATTCGTTCATGTCAACTTTTGAAATCACACCTTTTACCAGTTTCGGATCGAACCCGCTTTCAATCAGTTCCCCTGCTCCTTTAAGATCTTCAATATATCCCTTTAATATGGAATCGAGTATTTCATAAGGGGGAAGATCATCCTGATCCGTTTGATCCGGCTTAAGTTCTGCGGACGGCGCTTTTTCGATTATTCTTGAGGGAATGATTTCTTTTTCGCGGTTTATAAAATGCGCGAGATCGTATACGACCGTTTTGGGTATATCGGATATTACTGCAAGCCCTCCGTTCATATCTCCATAAAGCGTGCAGTAACCGACCGCAAGTTCAGATTTGTTTCCTGTTGAAAGGAGAAGCCTCCCCTGCCTGTTCGACAAAGCCATAAGGACGGTCCCCCTTATTCTGGCCTGCAGGTTCTGTTCCGTTATGTCAGGGTCATCCTCTCTGAAAGAAGGGGAAAGAAGCCTGATAAATTCTTTGAATACCCCGTCAACCGGTATTACTTCAAACCCGACTCCGATGTTTTCTGCAAGCTTTTTTGTATCCTCATAGTTATCAGCAGAAGTATATCTTGAAGGCATGAATACAGACAAAACATTTTCGGATCCCAAAGCCTGTGCGGCAATGAAGGCCGTTAATGCCGAGTCTATACCGCCGCTTAACCCCAGCACGACTTTGGAAAAGCCGCATTTAACGACATAATCCCGGGTTCCCATGATAAGGGCTTTCATTACCTGTTCGACATCCGCGCCGGATACAGGATGGATGTTCTTTTCATAAGTAATGCCGGTTTGCTCACCAAAATCATAGAATATGATATCTTCCTCGAAATCACTGGCAAGAGCTTTAATATTGCCATGCCCGTCAAAGACGGCGCTTGTTCCGTCAAAGATAATGCTGTCGTTCCCACCGACCTGATTTGCAAAAATAAAGGGAACTTTATGTTTACCGGCGATAGCCCCGAACAGGTTCCGTCTGAATTCTTTTTTCCCCACACTAAAAGGAGAGGCCGAAATATTAACCAGAAGACTTGCTCCGCCTTTAACCATAAGCTCAACAGGGTTTATATGGTATATCCTTTTTTTAAAAATATCCTTGTCATTCCACACATCCTCGCATATCGTAATGCCGATTTGTTCACCTTTGTATGTGTAAGGCGTACATTCGGTCCCGGCTTCGAAATATCTACTTTCGTCAAACACATCATAGGTTGGAAGCAGTCTTTTGTTGACCCTGTGAAGTATCTTTCCGTTTTCAAACAGTGCCGCAGAATTGTAAAGCGGCTTCCCTTCATCGACAGGGTTTTTATCAACGAAACCGCAGATTACACCTATACCGCTGATTTCATCGACCAGGCGGAAAAGACAAGACAGGTTTGCTTCGATAAAATCTTTTTTTTCAAGCAGATCACGGGGAGGATATCCTGAAATGACAAGTTCCGAAAAAACAACCATATCGCACGAGCGCTCTTTCGCCTTACCGGCATAATACTTTATCCGGCTTGAATTGTATTCAAAATCGCCGATTACAGGGTTGATCTGTGCTATTGCTATTTTCATGTTTATATATCTTCGTTCTTATAAAAAGAAGGGATAAATGCCTGCCAGACACTGCTTCCTGTCTCTGTCTGTCCGGTCGTTATGGGTTACCCTGAATCATCAATAATAAAGTTTTTTCATTATTTGCCGGAGGTTCACATCAACTCTGCCCCGACCCGGTCACCTTACCGCCCTGCTCCTTAATGAGCGTTTTGGCAATATCCATGTCATATGCCTTATGCGGATCAAAGCTGCCGCCACGGTACATTCCTGCCGCCTGTTTTACGGCATCGTACGGAACCCATCCATGTTCTTCCCAAAGTTTAGAGTCGTCTGAGTTCCATAACCTGAAGCAGATTTCACTGCCGGCCTTGCGGACATACATCCTGATCTTTTTGTTTTGAGGAAAAGGATAATAGTAAAATCCCCGTTTGTCTTTCATTTATGGTTTCCCTGATAATAAAAAGTATGATTAAACGGTTACGCTTTATTATTTTTGACAATATCATCAATTATTGATATTATAGTAAAAACTTCGTCAGATTTAAAGCTCCCCCCAGCAAGCTACGGGAATCTTCGACCGCAGGAAATAGCGTCTATTTTTTAATTCGCTCACTAACTCCGCTGCAAGCAGCGCGGTTTGTGCCCAGTGTAGAGTTTCAATGCCAGTGTAATTAAACACATTTATCTATATTTCATAGCAGAAACAGATATCCGGGGCAAAGAAATTTTATCATCGTTCATTTTTATCAATACGTAAAATCTTTAAGCAACTTCTATTCGGCAGGCCGAGATCCAGAAACGCAATCAGATATTACACAAAAGTCTTGGCTTATAAATTCAAACCATTTCTTGACTTTTAAATATGCAGGGATATAATACAGACATCTCAATTCACTTTTCGTTAATGGCATGACAAATCCTGTTTCCATCAATACATACCGCTTGTATTATTTTCAGATTTGGCATTGAACCGAAACAGCGAGCGGATTAAAAAAACAGACACTATTCTCTGCGGTCGAAGAATCCACGTTGCTAACAGCGGGGAGCTTCAAACTGGAGCTTTCAGATCTAATCAATATAAATAAATAGGGGGTTGTAATGGATGATTTTATTCATAATCTGAGGACCAACAAGCGTTTTGACAGGAACCGTAAACCTCATGACGGGAAATACCCGGGTTCCGACAAGCAGAGGTACAGGGATCCGGCTGAAGCAGGCTATCTTAAGAGTATCGTATCTGATCATATTCCGGCATTCAATAAGACAATGGAGGGATTTGCAGACAGCCAGAAGCGCCTGGCCGATGCTGTTGAGCGAAGAGCTAAAGCTGAGGAACGAAAGGCGGATGCAATGGAATCTATTGCCGCATATCTTAAAGATATTGCAGCAAAAGGAAAACTTCAGAATGACGCGGAAAAGGCAATTCCCGGATCGTTTCCTGAAAAGGAGACGGCGCCAAAAAGAAAACCAAGAGTCAAAGCCCAGCCATTACAGATTGTTTAAGATATCCTTATAATACGAAACAGGATTATCCGTAAGCTCTGTAAATACGTATTCAGGTTTATATATATAAGCCGTTTAATCGAAATCAACTCGTTGAGAACTTTACACAACAGCTGATTCACAGTTCATGCCGGGATGCAGGCTGATGCGTGTCAGCATAATCTATTTCGTATCTTAACTTAATCCCGCCGGATAAACTCCTATCAGGTCAATTCAGGATTTTTTAATAGTACACAGTCTGACAGGTATTGAAATATTGCCGATCCTTCTTTTGAAGCTTTTTCCCTGCCTGATGCCGTCATGTGAAGACGTTCTATTTTTTCTTTTTCCTTAATTCCGATTTTATCATCGAATAACATGATTGTATTATGAATTATGCCGTAGATAATAAAAGGACCAAAGAGAGTTTCCCTGCCGGACTCCTGGATTGACGGGCCGATAATTATGTGATTGCTTATCATGAATTCTTTTGGCAGCGGGGTATAACCCAGAAGTTCGGAAAAGAGATCGAGTGTTTCCTCGACGCCATCCGTATAACCTCTTTCAAAAGAAGCTACTCCGTCTTTTTGAATTTCCTGCAAATCAGAAACGTGGAATGTAAGGTCAAGGAGGGAGATACATTCGTTCTGAATAAACCTTATAGAATCTTCCTTTTTGCAGACGAGCACATCAGCGTCATTTAAAATTTTCAGAGCGTTACGGATGCTTAGCATCTCTTTAAGGGTTGGGCTTTTTCGCAGAACAACGTCGGCAACGGTCGTGTTATAAACAGGCAGTTCATTGTCAAGGACAAGAATCTTTTTTATGTCACTGGCATTATCCTGCATGTAGAGTTCAAGATCCCTCTCTTTTCTTGTCTGATAAGCGCTCATTTCAAGCATTTTGCGCATGGTTTCTTTATCGACCTTTCTGCCGCTGTCGGGCGGTCCGATAGAGTTGAGTATCTTCTCCGCCATCCTGTCAATCCTGATTTTTTTTAAAAGATTTTCCTTGAAATACATCGTTCTTCCCTTTCATCTTACTAAATTTATTATGCTAATTTTATCACAAAAGGAAATTTAAGTAAATTAGAGTTTTAAAGATAATTGTATTCATTGCCGCCGTTTGCCTGGCACATTTTGCCTGCCCTGGATTTGCCGAAGTTTTGAGAAACAGATCCTGGATGGGAAATGACACATATGCCAAGGAGAGCCTGAAGTCTTTTGTGAAAGTCACAGTCCCAGAAAGGTTTTAAGACAACGGTGATGGGACTGTAACCGACTTTTACACAGGACTCATGTGGATGAAAGAAGGCAGAAATTTTGAATTAAACCTTAAGGCGCTTACATGGTACGAAGGTGTGAAGAAATGCAGGAAGCTTAATTTGGCAGGTTATACCGACTGGAGACTTCCTGCAATCGGTGAGTGTATTACGATTATTGACCCTAAAAAGGAGTCTCCGGCACTTGTTGAACCGAGCTCTTTTTAATATATGATTATTCATTACCCATATTGGGCGAAAGATGATTTCATATACGGCGCGGATTACACATGCGTAAAGAGTGTGTGCCCGATTGAATTAAAGACACTGTTGCTTTACTATGAAAATATCGGGCACCAGAATAAAGGCAATAACGCGTTCATATTCCTTGTCCGTATTGCAAAAAAAGCCGGAAATAAAAAGCGTCAAGTCGCTGATGATTAATATGAGGTACAGTCTGGGAAAGTAGAGATTCAGCTCTATCCGGTTATGAATCTGTTTCGGGCGGGGCAGGAACAGGAACCTTGAAGAAAGGAATACCTTCTTCCTTCAGTGTTTTTTCTTCCAAGCTGGTGCTAACTCCCCGTATATTCCTTGGTTCGGAAACTCCATAGTGGATTTTAAGGGCTTCAGCAGCAAATTCTGTTCCGACGTTATCAAAATTATTTTCAACAAATTCCGCGACTTTTTTTTTGATTTCTGCCAGAGCGACCTCTTTGCCGGAAGGAGTGGTGCTATTGCCTGATGATTTTATGGCAAATTTAGTCGGAATCTTGAAAACGGAAATATTATTACATATCGGGCAGGAAATCAGGTTCTTTTTTTTCTGACCTTCAAAAGCCCGGCTGTCTTCAAACCAACCTTCAAAAATATGTCCGTTGGCACATTTTAAATCGAATGCTATCATGTGTTATATAACCCTGAAAAAACCTTTGATAATTTGTTTCATGTAATATAAAAATACATATATTATTGCTTTAATATCATAAACAATAATTATATAAAAGAAATTATTGACAGATTTATATAAAGCCTGAATAAAGATGTTGCTTTATTACGTTTTTGTCAACCTGTGATATTCTTTATGGAGATTATTGATATGAACTCTCTGCTAAAATGGTTTATAATTACAGGAAGTGTAGTTCTCTTCTTTGCTCCTGTAGTACAGGCGGAAAAAATGTATGTCAGGGATATATTAAAGATAACGGTGAGAGCAGGCAGGGGGGTTGAATATAAGATTATAGAGGTGCTTGAATCCGGCCAGGAAATTGAAGTGATCTCAATAGATGATGAATGGGCAAATGTGCGCCTTCAAAATGGTAAGGAAGGCTGGGTATCGGGCAAATACCTAACTTCAGAAAAAACCAACAGCATGGTTTTGAAGAGAATACAGGAAAAGGAATCTTCGCTCAGTTCCCAAATCAACGCATTACGCGTGGAGAATGCAAAATTGAAGGGTGAATTAAAAGGAATAGGCCTGCAGCTTGCAGAAAGCCAGCAGAATCTTTTTGAAATTAAAAAAGCTCATGAAAGCTTAAAAATCAATTCCGGAGGCTATATTCAGCTCGAATCGGACTATAAAAATGCTGCACGAAAGCTTGCGGAACAAAGCAAGAAATCTGAAAGTCTTGAAGACGAGTTGACGAAGGTTTTGCAGCAGCAGAATATCAAATGGTTCTTCAGCGGGGCGGCTGTGATTATTCTGGGATTTATAATTGGATATAGCTCAAGACGCGAAAAAAGAAGATCATTATTTTAAAGAGATATAGAGGATTCAAGAGGTCAAGGGTTCAGGGGTTCATGAGGTCTAGTGTAAAGAACCATATATCAAAAGGGAATGAATCTTGGATATTAAAACAGATTATTTAATAATTGGAAGCGGTGTTGCAGGGTTGACATTTGCGCTTAAAGTTGCGGATCACGGGAGTGTCGCGATTGTAACCAAAAGAGGAGTAATGGACAGCAATACCGCATTTGCACAAGGGGGAATAGCTTCGGTATTCGGCTCTCTCGATTCTTTTGATCTTCATATACGTGATACCCTCGATTCAGGCGACGGCCTCTGCAACGGAGAAGTAGTTGAGATGGTCGTTAAAAACGGGCCCGAGAGAATCTGTGAACTCATTGACCTTGGCGTGCAATTTAATCTTAGAAACGGAAAAAGCCGTCCGAAGAAGACGCCGCCGGAACTCGATTTAGGACGTGAAGGGGGACATTCTCAAAAACGCATAGTCCATGCCCAGGACATGACAGGAAGAGAACTAGAAAGAGTTCTCGTTGAACATGCAAAGAGTCATAAAAATATAACTCTTCTGGAAGACCATATAGCGATTGATCTTATAACCTGCTCAACCCGCATGAAAAGAGGCATAGTAACAACAACCCATGAGGATTACTGCTGCGGAGCTTATGTTCTTGACAGGAGGACAAACAGAGTAAAGACCTTTTCCTCAAAAACGACGCTCCTTGCCACAGGCGGGGCCGGAAAAGTATATCTTTACACGAGCAATCCCGATGTCGCAACAGGGGATGGGATTGCCATGGCATACAGGGCAGGCGCCACTCTTGCCAACCTGGAGTTTGTACAGTTTCATCCGACCTGCCTTTATCATCCCGATGCCAAGAATTTCCTTATCTCGGAAGCTGTGAGGGGAGAGGGGGGAATCCTGATAGATTCCTCGGGAAATCCTTTCATGAAAAAATACAGCCCTTTGAAGGATCTTGCCTGCAGAGATGTTGTTGCCCGCGCTATCGATACCGAATTGAAGAAAACAGGACAAGAATCCGTGTTTCTTGATATATCCCATAAAAGCCCGGAATTTGTAAGGGATCGGTTTCCAAATCTTTATGAGCAGTGCCTTCGGTTCGGGATCGACATGACTGCAGGTCCAATTCCGGTTGTACCTGCGGCACACTACATGTGCGGCGGGGTTGTGACGGATATGTTGGGGCGGACGGATATTCACAACCTGTATGCTATTGGTGAGACTGCATGTACCGGCCTCCATGGCGCCAACAGGCTTGCAAGCAATTCTCTGCTTGAAGCCCTTGTGTATGCCCATGAAGCTGCCGGAGAGGCTGTGAAAGGAATGAGGTCTCAGGATTTCAAATCATTTCCTGACAGTCCGGCGTGGGACGAGGTCGGCACTACGGACAGCGATGAGCTTATAATGGTTACACAGAACTGGGATGAAATAAGAAGGTTCATGTGGAACTATGTAGGAATAGTGAGATCCGATAAAAGGCTTGCAAGGGCACAGAGGCGTATCGAGATTATACAGAATGAAATCAGGGAATATTACTGGAATTTCAAAGTCAGCGCCGACCTTATTGAACTGAGAAACATTGCGACCGTAGCCGAGCTAATAATAAAATGCTCGATGCACAGGAAGGAAAGCCGGGGACTTCATTATACTCTCGAGTATCCGGAGCGGGATGATTCAAGGTGGCAGAAAGATACCATCTTAAGGAGGCCGTTTGTCGGATAGATAGTTTCCAAAATTTGTTTACGGATGAACACTAAATATATTTTTCGACTTCCGATGAACTCCTCATTTTTCGTAAACTGATTGGAAGTCATATGCGAACGGATTTGAGATTTTTGGGAAACAGATTTTTAAATTAATTAGAGCCCATTTCAAAACCTCGTAATAGTAGTCGGTTTTGGCATTAAACACAATATAAAGTTTATTCAATAAGTTATATTACTATGCTTTTGTATGTTTTTCGTGTATTGAACTGTTGGGAAGTGCCCAATGGCTAAAAACACTCGATTCATAAATGATGACCGATGGAAATTGATTGAACCACTGCTTCCCAAGCCAAAGAGTAACCCCAAAGGTGGACGTCTTTCAATAGATAATAGAGAAGTCCTTGAGGATATCCTTTTGTGCTTCGAACCGGTGCCTGTTGACAGGATCTGCCGGATAGATACCCAAGTGCATCCTCTTGCTGGCGTCGATTTAGGCTTTGGGAAGAACAAGGTGTCTGGCCCGATGTCTGGCGTAAATTTCTTTCTATGCTCGATGAAAAAGGGAGCGCTGGACTGGCAAGAGGCCTTCAACTATGGCAGCTTTGCCCCGGCAAAAAAAGGGGGTCTTTTGTTGGCCCTACCAAAAGGGGCAAAGGAACGAAGTGGATGGTGGTGGTCGACGGTCAGGGTATTCCTATTGGAAGCACCCTTGCCTCGGCATTGCCCGCGAAAGTCAAGCTCGCCGAAGAAAACCTTGAAACGGTGAGTGTGCTTCGCATTGGTCGTGGTCGTCCCGGAAAGCGCCCCTTGCGACTAATTGCCGATAAAGGCTACGATGGTGATCCACTTCGTAAACATTTGAAGAAACTTAAGATTGATTTGATTGTTCCGCATAAGCGTAATCGAAAAAAGCCAAAAACGCAGGATGGCGGAAAACTCAGGCGCTACCGGAAAAGATGGAAAATTGAACGTACTTTTGCTTGGCTGTCTAATTTTCGCTGCTTGGTTGTAAGCTACGAACGATTGATTACTGTATATCGAGGTTTCTTTCACCTTGCGTGCCTTATGAGTGTGTTAAATAGGTTTTGAAATGGGTTCCGGTTAAAAAAATGCTTAAAAGCTCTATTCGGGTGATGTTTTATGCCGTTTTCAATAAAGAGAAAAAAAACCCGGCAGATATCTGTCGGGAATGTAAAGGTTGGCGGGATGGCGCCGATTGCCGTGCAGTCCATGACAAGTACCTTTACCCGCGATATAAATGCTACTGTTGCGCAGATCATCCGGCTTGAAGAGGCGGGTTGTGAAATCGTGAGGGTTGCGGTGCCGGATATGGAATCTGCCATCGCAATTTCATCGATAAAAAATCAAATTTCAATCCCCTTGATAGCCGATATACATTTTGATTACCGCCTTGCTGTTGCTTCTGCAAATGCAGGAGCCGATGGGCTGAGAATAAATCCCGGTAATATTGGCTCGGCGGTTAAAGTAAAAAAGGTTGTTGACTGCGCAAAAGAACATAATATACCAGTCAGAATTGGTGTAAACGCCGGGTCTCTTGAAAAGGATTTATTGAAAAAATACGGTGGCGCAACGCCTGCGGCGATGGTTGAAAGCGCGATGCGCAATATTGATATATTAAGATCGCTCAATTTTCATGAAATAAAGGTTTCAATAAAGGCATCAGACGTATTCCGCACCGTCGAAGCATACAGGCTTCTTTCCGAAAAGACTGAACTTCCTCTTCATGTGGGAGTAACTGAAGCGGGCGCTCTTTTCCCGGGCATTGTAAAATCAGCCCTTGGGATCGGAATGCTTCTTGCCGAAGGCATCGGGGATACGATAAGGGTTTCCCTGACAAGGGATCCTGTTGAAGAGGTGCGGGCAGGATATGAAATACTAAAGGCGCTTGAAATAAGAAAGCGCGGGCCGGAGATTATATCCTGTCCTACCTGCGGACGTTGCACCATTAACCTTTTTGAAATCGTTGAGCGTGTGGAGAAAGCTCTTTTGTCAAATCCGGCGCATATCAAGCTGGCCATAATGGGTTGTGTCGTCAACGGGCCGGGTGAGGCAAAAGAGGCTGATATCGGAATTGCCGGAGGGGACGGAACGGGCATTCTTTTTAAAAAGGGGAAGGTCATAAAGAAGTTTCCGCAGGAGATGCTTGTTGAGGTTCTTCTTGAAGAGGTAGCTAAAATGAAAGAAAATATTTCCGGGAGAGAGAAAGGATAAAATGGGAAAAGAGGAAAAAACGGCAATATCCCCCAAAAGGGAAGAGGATTATTCGGAGTGGTATCAACAGGTGGTTAAAGCCTCCGATATGGCTGAAAAATCGCCTGTGAGAGGATGCATGGTTATAAAACCCTGGGGATACTCCCTGTGGGAAAATATAGTCCGTGAACTGGATGACATGTTTAAGGAGTCGGGTGTTAAAAACGCATATTTTCCTCTTTTTATTCCTCTCGGCTTTCTTGAAAAAGAGGCCAGCCATGTTGAGGGTTTCGCAAAAGAATGCGCTGTAGTAACTCATCACAGGCTGGAAAAAAATGCGGACGGCAAGCTTGTGCCTGCGGGGCAGCTAACGGAACCGCTGGTTGTGAGGCCGACTTCCGAGACCATCATCGGCGATGCCTTTTCGAAATGGGTGAGCAGTTACAGGGATCTGCCGCTTCTCATCAACCAGTGGGGAAACGTGGTAAGATGGGAAATGAGGACCAGGATTTTCCTTCGGACAAGCGAGTTTTTATGGCAGGAAGGTCATACCGCCCATGCTACGGAACAAGAGGCTATGGAGAGAACGCGGTTGATGCTTGATATTTATGCCAGGCTTGCCGAAGAATATCTGGCCCTGCCCGTTACACAGGGAAGAAAAACGGCTGCCGAGAGATTTCCCGGGGCGGTTGAGACCTTTTGCATAGAGGCCATGATGCAGGACAGGAAGGCTCTTCAGGCCGGAACCTCGCATTTTCTGGGACAAAACTTTGCAAAAGCTTCGGAGATAAAATTCCAGTCATTTGAAGAGAAGGAAGAGTATGCATGGACAACATCATGGGGCGCTTCAACCCGGCTGATCGGCGGAATTATAATGTCGCACGGAGATGATGATGGAGTAATTCTTCCTCCAAGGGTTGCATCATCTCATGTTGTTTTTATTCCGATATACAGATCACCGGATGACAGGCCGAAGGTCATGGAATATATAGAAAGAATTGCCGCTGAACTGAAAAATACTTTCTACTGTTACCGGAAAATACGGGTGGAAATCGACGACAGGGATACCGGAGGCGCCAGGGGATGGGAGTGGATAAAGAAAGGCATTCCCTTAAGGGTTGAGGTGGGGCCGAGAGATATGTCTCAGGATTCCGTTTATGTAGCAAGAAGGGATAAGCCGCACAGGGAAAAAATCTCGATGAAAAGGGAGATGTTTATAAAAGAAATTACAGGCATTCTGGATGAAATTCAGAATGCTCTTTATGAAAAAGCCGTTTCTTTTAAGGAGAAAAATACTGTATTCGTGGACGGTAGTAAAGATTTTTACGAATTTTTTACTCCGCTGAATAAGGAGCAGCCTGAAATTCACGGAGGGTTTGCCGCATCTCACTGGTGCGGGGCAGGAGTGTGCGAGGCAAAAATAAAAGAGGATTTAAGTGTCACCATAAGATGTATTCCTCTTGTGCAGGAAAATGAAAAGGGAAAATGCGTATGTTGCGGCAGGCCCAGCAGCGGGCGAGTTGTATTTGCCAAAGCATATTAGTTTCCGTCCGGAAATGGCCCTTTTATGCGATCTCTGTGTCAATCTGCGGGATTTCTTGTGCGACATACATTGCGTATGTCTTAAGCGCAATCCCTTGATTTTCTTGAGCTTGCCCAAAATTGCCTATTTCTGAACTGGAACCAAAAAGTGAGCGCATTACCCGCTGCTTCCTGCGGGATTAGTGAGCGATTAAAACAGACACTATTCCCTACGGTCGAAGATTCCACGCAGCTTGTTGCGTGGATCTTCAAAATCAAATGTATCCAAACTTTGTTTCCAGATGGACATATATTAATGAAGACGGGTTTACTGGCGAATACGAAACGGGTGTAAAGATGATCAGGATTACGGATATTGTTGATAAGGTTACGGAGAATAATCCTGACGCCGATCTTGATATTCTTGATCGCGCCTATATCTATTCAGCAAGGGTTCATGATGGCCAGGTTCGATTATCAGGAGAACCTTATCTCTCTCATCCTCTTGAAGTAGCAGGAATTCTAGCCGATATGAAGCTCGATGTGGTGAGCATTGCAGCCGGGCTGCTGCATGATGTGATAGAAGATACACACGCGACTACTGAAGAAATCACCGGGCTTTTCGGTCAGGAAATCTCACATATAGTTTCCGGAGTGACAAAACTGAGTAAACTCCCGTTCAGTGATTCCCAGGCAGCCCGCCAGGCTGAGAGCATAAGAAAAATGTTTCTTGCCATGGCTGATGATATAAGGGTGATTCTTATAAAGCTTGCCGACCGCCTTCACAACATGAGAACCCTGCAGTTCCAGAGCGAGGAAAAAAGAATAAAAATAGCACAGGAAACACTCGACATGTATGCGCCTATTGCGGCACGCCTTGGAATCTACTGGATAAAACATGAGCTCGAAAACACTTCTTTTATGTATCTTCAGCCTGATGAATATTTAAAGATTAAAAATCTGGTCAGCAAGGACATAGAGGAGCGGGAAAAATATGTCGAGACCGTCAAGAGCTATATTCAGAAAAAGATGTATGAGAATAACCTGAAGGGTGATGTGTCGGGAAGATACAAGTATTACTACAGCATATACCAGAAAATGATAAAACAGAATCTCGAATTTGACCAGGTCTACGATATCATTGCATTCAGAATTATCCTTGATACGATACCACACTGTTATGAAGCTCTTGGCCTGGTGCATGCACTCTGGAAACCGATAGCCCATAAATTCAAGGATTATATAGGTTTTCCAAAGCCTAACATGTATCAGTCGCTTCATACAACTGTTGTCGGTCCTATAGGTGAAAGGATCGAAATACAGATAAGGACATGGGAAATGGACAGGGTTGCAAAATCCGGTATTGCAGCCCACTGGAGCTACAAAGAAGGGAAAAGTATCGATGACAACATCAGCAAGAAATTTTCCTGGATTCAGAATCTTGTCGATAATCAGGAAGAATGTAAAGATCCTGTTGAATTTCTGGAAAATGTCCGCATAGATCTTTATCCGGATGAGGTCTACGTGTTCAGCCCCAAAGGCGCCATCAAATCTCTTCCCAAAGGTGCAACTCCTGTTGATTTTGCCTATCTCATTCATACCGAAGTCGGAAATCAGTGTGCAGGCGCAAAAGTCAACGGGCGCATGGTTCCATTAAATTTTGAGCTGCAGACAGGCAATATAGTTGAAATAGTTACCGCAAAGGGGCATCATCCGAGCAAGGACTGGCTTAAATTTGTAAAAACAGTGAAAGCCAGATCCAGGATAAGGCAATGGATCAAGACCCAGGAAAAGGATCGCAGCATAACCCTTGGGAGGGAAATGTGCGAAAAGGCTTTCAGGAAGGAGCGCCTTAACTTTGCTGCTATCATAAAATCCGGAGAGATGGATAAAGTAATAGAGCAGCTGGGTTTTAAAACTTTTGACGATATGATAGCAAGTATCGGTTATGGAAAAACGACCCCTCTTCAGATTGTAAGAAAGTTTGTATCCAAGCCGGAAACGGAAGAGGATGGATCGATACTGGATAAACTGATCGGCCGGGTCAGAAAGAAGAAAACAACATCCGGTGTTGTTGTAAAAGGTATTGACGATATATTAATAAAGTTCGGAAAATGCTGTCAGCCGGTTCCAGGTGATCCGATAACAGGTTATATTACACAGGGTTATGGTGTTACAGTCCACCGAACTATCTGTGTGAATGCACTGAAGATGAATCCCGAACGGCAGATAGATGTAGAGTGGAATGTAAATTCGTCTGATTTATATCAGGTTAAAATCCATATCTCATCCTACGACAGAGTCGGCCTTCTTGCCGATATCGCTTCCAATATAAGCAAGAATGGCGCAAATATAATCGGCGCCAACTCCACAACAAGGGAAAACAAGACCGTGGAGAGCCTTTTTACGCTTACAGTTAAAGACACCGACCATTTAAAAAAGGTTTTATCAGATCTGAAGAAAGTAAAACTGGTTACAGATGCAAAGCGTATTGATGAGTAATCTTCGGTAGTTGAAAATTACGGTGCTTTGACAACGAGACCTGACCTGATGCAACTGGTACAGACCATAATCTTTTTTACTCTTCCATTGCGAAGCGCTCTTACACTCTGAAGATTGGGATTGAACCTGCGGCTTGTAACATTATGAGCATGGCTTACATTGCTCCCGACCATAGGTTTTTTCCCGCATATTTCACACATTCTGGACATAATATTTCTCCTTGAACGGCTATGTATAAAATCATTCTGCTTAAGTTGCGCTTCATCTTTCGTCAATGAAGCGTACTAACATGTACGCTTCATTCCTCAAGATTCGCACACCTTGCATAATGCACTTTTTACTTTGCCGTCAAATATTTTTTCGATCAACAAATTTTATAAATTATATTATCCTGCATACAGTCGTAAAACAGGATAGGCGCTGATACACCAAAACCTGTTCAGTGTAAAGCACTTTTTTTGTCCTGTTTTGACAGCATCGTTTCGCACAAGGCGATATATTGAATAGCTTTCTGATGGACTCCCACGTCGGGATAATTGGTAAGAACGGCCTTAAAGCGTTTCAGGGCAGCCTTGTAATATTTTGATTTATAATAATAAAAACCGATTTCAAATTCAGATTCAGCTATGCTTTTATAACAGGTATTTGCGTATTCCCCTGCTTTTAGCGCATATGTGTCCTTCGGAAACCGCTTAATAAGACGATTGAATGCATCAAGAGCTTTTTTGGCCACAGTCTGATCCCTGTCGGGAGTATCAACCTGCTCAAAATAACACAACCCTGTCTGGAAAATAACATATGGGATTGCATCATTGAGGGGATGAAGATTCTCAAACTCCTCGTATGCGGCTACTGCATCATCATATTCTTTCAGCTTGTAATGCGAATCGGCTATTTTAAGCTCTGCAAGCATCGCAAATTTACTGAAAGGATACCAGTCTTTGAGCTTTTCAAAGGATTCTATCGCATCTTTGTAATCACCTTCATGGTAGGCTTCCATGCCGTCGTCGGCAAGCTCCTGTGCATATTTTTCTTCCTTGACCGCAAATAATGCACATCCCTGGCATACAAGCACTGCGATGAACAATATCAAAATTATACGGGTTGATTTGGCTGTCAATTTTTCAGACTTTCAATGTAATGTTCCGCTGAAAATGCTGCAATTGCTGCATCTCCCACGGCAGTTGAAACCTGACGCAGAGGAGTGTTGCGGCCATCACCCGCCGCAAAAACGCCTGGAACGGAGGTTTCCATATTATTGTTGGCAATTACGAATCCGTATTCATCAAGTTTTACGGAATCGCCGAGAAAACCGGTATTCGGCAGAATTCCGACCCAGATAAAGCATCCGTCAACAGCAAGCTCTTTTTCTTCACCTGTTTTAACATTCTTTACGAATATCTTGTCAAGGCCATCAGAGCCTCCGATATGGGTTATAACGGAATTCCAGACAAACTCTATTTTTTCGTTTGCAAGCGCGCGTTCCTGAAGAATTTTTGCCGCTCTAAGCTTATCCCTTCTGTGAATGAGGTATACTTTCCGGGCAAACTTTGTAAGAAACAAAGTTTCCTGCACGGCGGTATCTCCACCTCCGACGGCTGCAACAGTTTTATTCCTATAAAACGGGCCATCGCAGGTGGCGCAGAAAGATATGCCCCTTCCGTAAAAAGCATCTTCTCCCGGCACTTCAAGCTTTCGAGGATGGGCTCCCGTGGCAAGTATTACTGCATGTGCCGTAACCATCCCGCTGTCAAGGTTTATTTTTTTGACCTTTCCCGAAAGATTAAGAGAAACGACCTCGTTGCTTTCTATTTTGAGTCCCAGCCTTTTTGCCTGATCCGCCATTTTTCCGACAAGATCCACTCCGCTTATTCCTTCCGGAAAACCGGGATAATTCTCAATCCAATCGGTTACCAGTATCTGGCCGCCTGGCACAAGCTTTTCAAATAGGACAACATTCAGCCTTGCGCGGGCAGCGTAGATCCCGGCTGTAAGTCCGGCAGGCCCTCCTCCGATTATTATGAGATCGTAGTCAACTTTTTCCATTACAAAGATTCTTTATTAGAGAATTCCGTTTATCGATTTTTCAAGTTTGGATTTGGCTACCATTCCGGTAATCTGGTCAACAATCTTGCCCTGCTTGAAGAAAATGAGGGTAGGGATTGCTTTTATTCCAAATTTTCCTGGGGAAACAGGATTGTCATCCACATTACATTTTGTAAATTTTACTTTATCTCCGAATTCGCCTGCAAGCTCTTCAACTATAGGGCCTATGGCCTTGCACGGACCGCACCATGGAGCCCAGAAATCAACCAGCACCGGCTTTTCAGACTGCATGACTTCCGCATCAAAACTGCTGTCACTTACCTCAAGAATTCCTTCAGACATGATACATTTCCTTTCCTTTAAAGTAATATATATTACGTATCATTATAGTGGCTGGCTTAGGTATTGTCAACCCAGTCCTTTTCAGGCAAAAATAATGAATTTATAACGCATAATGCCGATATTGGCTTATTGAGGGTTATCAAAACGAACCGGCCAGGCCAGCGTTAAAATATCCAATATTGAAATGCCGGAATGAAATGTAACGGTTCTTTCTTAATGGCTCCTTATGCGACTGATTGACAATAGCAGGTCGCTTTGTTAATTGGTATTTGAAAAAAATAGGTGTTATGAGTCTGTCTTGCTTTTCATACGGATTTTAAACAGATGCTGGCCATTATTATAGTGATTGCCAGAATAATGTTCCGATTGAAGCTAGTTTAAATTATTTGGGTATGGGTGCGTATTGCATAAACACCCATACCCAAACGGAATATATCTGTGACATTTTACCATAACACATAAACGGAGGTGCTTTAATGGGGAACAGAATCCGGATTGGCGCCCTTATATCAGGTGGAGGAACAAACCTGCAGGCGATTATTGATTCCTGTGAATCTGGAAAAGTTGACGGAAAAATTGTATTTGTGGGAACCGATAATCCGGATGCAAAGGGCCTTGCGAGAGCATCAAAACACAATATTCCGACTTTTGTCGTGGATTATTCTTCTATTATCAGGCAATATGGGAAAGATCCGGGAGCAATCAGTCTGCCTGGTGATTTTGAAATGCAAGATATCCTTTCCAGGATTTCCCTTTTCCCTTCCGGGGCAGATTCCAAAAAGAAAGAAAAATTTGTTGTAACAAGAGCCATCGCCGAGGCTTTGCTTATTGAGAAGATGAAACCCTACCCCTTCGATCTCCTTGTCCTTGCAGGATTTATGCGAAATTTCACTCCATATTTTATCGACAGGATAAATACCGATCCTGATAATCCCCGCATTATGAACATACACCCAGCCCTGCTGCCGGCTTTTCCGGGCACTGACGGATATGGAGACACTTTCCGTTATGGTTCAAAAACAGGAGGATGCACAGTACATTTCATCGATTACGGGGAAGACTCCGGCCCTATAATCGGTCAAAAGGCATTTCAGATAGAACCGGACGATACGATAGATTCAATCAAAAAAAAAGGACTTGCCCTTGAATGGGAGCTTTACCCTGAATGCATCAGGCTTTTCGCCCAGAAATGCCTTAAGACCATAAAGATGACCTATACGCTGGATGACGGAAAAGAGGTCAATAGAACGGTGGTTAAGATAATGAACGGTGAACAGTAAAGCAAGGGGCAAAAATACAGAGGCACAAACCGGTAAACAGAGGCTATTATAATGCGGCTCAGAACAAAAACCTCTCTTCTTATGGCTGTTATAGCGGCAATTTGCGTGGGCACCATAAGCCTATTCTTTATCCGTTTCCTGGAAAGCTCTCTCAGAAAAACAATCTATTCCAACATCGAAACCATTTCAGGCTCGACAGCGGAATCTGTGACAATGCTTTTAAATGACAGCCTGAACGATGCTAAGGCTATTGCTTTCAATCTTCCGGCTGACGTCATAGAGAAAAGAAAACCGGATGAAGCGGAAAAATTCATGAAATCCATGGTTGAATTGTATCCCAGGTTTGAAAACGGGATGTTTCTGCTCGATAAAAACGGGAAACTCTGGAGCGATTATCCTTATTATTCAGAAACAAGAGGAAAATCCTTTGCCTTCAGGGAATATTTCAAACGAACCATGGAAGAAGGAAAAGGAATCATAGGAACACCTTATATTTCTGCAAGAACAGGTCAGCCGGTCATTACCGTGACAGCCCTGATAAGGGACAGAAACAATAAAGTCGCAGGGCTTCTGGGCTGCTCCATGCGACTTCTTTCCCCGCAACTTTTTGGCGGAATCCGGCAAGAAAAGATTGGAGAATCCGGATATATCTATATAGCGGATAAATCAAGGATGATAATTCTGCATCCGGACGATAAAAGAATCCTGAAAAAAGATATCCCGGCTGGAGCAAACAAGCTGCTGGATGCCGGAATAGATGGTTTTGAAGGAGTCGGAGAGACCGTCAATTCGCGTGGAATTCCAATGCTTCTCTCATTGAGACAGATTCCGAATACTAATTGGGTGCTTGGAGCGCAACAGCCTAAGTACGAGGCATTTGCCCCTATGAGAGAAGCTTTAAAGAGGTCTGTTTTCTCTGTTCTGTGCGTAGCCATGTTAGCGGGTCTTATAGGAATTATAGCAATAAGAAGGATTACCTATCCTGTTTTAAAGCTCAGAGAAGTGACCCTGAAACTTGGAGAAACGCCTCTCGATGATAAACTAGAAGAACTGAAATCAGACGATGAGATAGGTGATCTCTACAGGACATATCACGAGATATCCCTGAATCTGAATAAAACCGTGTCTATTCTGCGGACTGCAAGGCGTGAATGGGAGCTTACATTCGATTCGGTTCCCGACGCAATTTTTATTACGGATAAAGAGGGCAAAATAGGGCGACTTAACTTTGCCGCGTCAAAGCTTTTCAAAATGAAATTCACCGAGATGATCGGGCGGCCCTGTTACGAGGTTATTCATAGAAATGATATTCCATTATGCCCGCACAAGGAATTTCTGGACAGGGGAAAGACGACCCGGGAAGAGATTGAGGCGCCGGATGGAAACTCATTTTTTGAAATAATAACAACCCCGCTCACTGACGAGACCGGAAATATAGTTGGTTCGGTTCATATTGTTGTGGATATAACAGTGCGCAAAACTGCGGAAATGGCCCTTAAAGAGAGCGAACAGAAATACAGGGAGATAGTTGAAAACTCGATGGATATGATATTTACCTGCGATCTTGAAGGGAACTGCACTTCCTGCAACAGGGCAATCGAAGAGATTACGGGTTATACGCGGGATGAAATTATCGGCGCGAACTATAAGACGTTTTTCGATAAAGAGAACACCCGAAAAATTACTGAGATACGAAACAAGCTGTATGAGCTAGGAATTCAGTTAAAAGAGAGCACCTTTGAAATTATCACAAAAGATAAACGGAAGCTTACGATTAAGGTAAACGCTTCTCATATAATAAAAGACGGAAAAAAGACAGGCTTTCTGGGCATCATGAGAGATGTTACGGAGCAACAGAAACTTGAATCCCATATGATACGCACAGAGAAACTGGAGGCGATCGGCACTCTTGCAGGCGGAATAGCCCATGACTTTAATAATATTCTGACTGCAATAATGGGATACTTAAATCTTGCAAAACTTTTTCCGGAAGACCCGGAAACAATCCAGAATTATATCTCTAAAGCCGAGACAGCAGTCCTGGGCGCAACAGGCCTTACAAGACAGCTTCTTACTTTTTCACGGGGCGGAGAACCTTTCAGGGAGACAATTTACATACAGCCCGTGATTGACGAAGCGGCAAGCATGGCTCTTGGAAAGTCAAGCAGTTCAACCTGTGAGATGCATTACGGGGAAAACATAAAACCGGTTGACGCAGACCGCGGGCAGATCCTGCAGGTTATGACAAATCTTCTGATAAATGCTCGGCAGGCAATGCCGGGCGGGGGAACGATAGTTGTCGCGGTAAAAAACGTGTTTGTAGACGGCCGTAACGGCAGAGGATCTCTTCCGGAAGGCGAATATGTATCGGTTTCGGTAGGAGATGAGGGGGTTGGAATACCCCAAAACAATTTACAGAAAATATTTGATCCGTTTTACACAACTAAAAAGGAGGGAAGCGGCCTTGGCCTCGCAACATCCCATTCAATAATAGCAAGGCACGGTGGGTATATAGAGGTTGAATCGCTTGTGGGAGAAGGGTCGGTTTTTACCTTTTATCTTCCTGCAGCAAAAGGAGCGCTGAGAAAATCTGAAGTAAAAAAGGAAAAAATTATAATCGGAACCGGCAGGATTCTTTTGATGGATGATGAAGCAGATATCCGTGACCTGGGGCTTACAATTTTGAAAAAAGCAGGATATGAAGTAGATGCGGTTGAAGACGGAGAAAAGGCCATAGATCTTTATGTGGAAGCAAGAGCTGCCGGTAGGCCTTACAAAGCCGTTATTTTTGATCTTACGATTCCGGGAGGATTCGGCGGCATGGACGCAATGAAGGTTCTCAAAGAGATGGATCCGGGGATAAAAGGAATCGTGATAAGCGGGTACAGTCAGGATCCTGTCATGAGCAACCCGGAAAAGTACGGGTTTTCCGCGGCTCTTCAGAAGCCTTTTAACATAACCAGTCTGACCCACGTTTTAAACAGCATAACCGTGAATGATGGTGGAATGTTGAACCGTGAAGGGTGAGCTGGGCTCTTCAGTCTCATGATCAAATGTTATGCAAAGCCATTACAGCAACTTGATCATAATCGGAATGGCAACCATCGAACCGATAGCAGCCCCGATATTTGTAAAGGCAACCACAAGGAGAATTCTTGTTACCTTGTTTCTCCAGAATCCCCTTATGGAAAGGATATCTTCAGGGAGGCTTTCAAGATCCTTAACCTTCGGTTTGCGGGAGAAGGCTTCCACCAGACCCGAAACCCATCCTGCGGCTATGAGCGGATGAATGGTTGTTAAAGGAGCTGCAAGAATCGAAGATAAAATCGTTAAAGGATGCGCCATGGCAAGAAGGGCGCCCAGTCCTGCAAGAAGACCGGTTATAATCACCCACCATGTTATCATGTCTGTCCCGGCTTTTGCTCCGCCGTAATAAAACCCGAGAACAAAAAGGATTATTATGCCGGCGCCCGTGATCCATTGAACAGCATCAGAAAGCCTGCTTTTAGGCGGTATTATTTCAAGCGATTCGGTGTTTATGGTTTCGTTCCAGTATAATTTTATGCCTTTCACGTGGCCTGCGCCTACAACGGCCACTATTCTTTTTCCGGGTGCCGACTTTATCTTCTGGGCAAGGTACATGTCTCTTTCATCAATCAATATTTTTTTTAAAACAGGCAGCGATTTTCCTACTTCAGCAAGAAGGGTCTCAAGAACATCCTCCTGCTTCATTTTTTCTATATCATTTTCTGTAATGTCGCCGACTTCTCCAAGGGACATGAGGAGTTGAAAAATAAGCTTGATCTTTCCCCAGAATCCCATATTATGCCAAACCCTTGATAAAGTTACTCTTATGTCCCTGTCGGCCGGATATATTATTGAGCCCGCAGCTTCACCTGCCCGGATAGCCTGGATCATCTCCTGACCCGGAACTATATCAAACTTCTTTGCGATTCTTTTTTGAAAAGATGCGAGAATGAGATTTGACAGAAGAAGAAATGATTTTTTTTCCTTTATTACCCTGACTATATCGGTATTGAGCCAGGCATCTTTCTGCTGTATCGACTGATACCTTGACTCGCAGAGTTCAACACACACAGTGTCGGGCTTTTCTTCATTGATTACAGAGGTTACAAGCTGAGCGCTATCCTTCGATACATGGGCTGTTCCAATGAGAATAATCTCTTTATCTTCATATGAGAGGCGATGAACCATATTGCAATTGCCGTTTTCTGTCATTATATGCGATTTTCCTTTGCCGGTATTGTAAAATAGATGCTAAAATAATACAGGTATTATATATAAGCAAGGTTTAAACCAGTTTCCATCCGGAAATGGCCCTTTTGGGTGATCTAAAGTGTCAATCTGCGGGATTTCCTGTGCGACAGGCTATTCCTATGTCTTAAGCGCAATCCACTGATTTTCTTGAGCTTACCCAAAATTGCCGATTTCCGGACTGGAAACTTAAATAAGAATGGGTTCAAGGAGTCAAGGAGGAGCTTGTTTAATGAAAGATGAATCATGCAATGAAACGGATCTTAGATTGATACCGGAAGAACCATATTATCTTGCCTGCGGGAATGAAATAAATATGTTTGAGGCCGCATTTGGCGCGAAACTTCCGGTCATGCTTAAAGGCCCGACAGGATGCGGCAAGACAAGATTCATAGAGTACATGTCTTATCGTTTAAAACGCCCTCTTATTACTGTCGCCTGCCATGAGGATCTTTTTGCCACCGATCTTACCGGCAGGTTTCTGCTGAAAAATGATGAAACAGTCTGGATGGACGGACCTCTGACAAAAGCGGTTCGCACAGGCGCCATATGCTATCTGGATGAAATTGTTGAGGCCAGAAAGGATACAACTGTTGTAATTCATCCTCTGACAGATCACAGGCGTTCTCTCGGAATTGATAAAAAAGGCGAAGTAATATCCGCGCATCCTGATTTCATGCTGGTCATTTCATATAATCCGGGATACCAGTCTATCCTGAAAGACTTGAAGCAGAGCACGCGCCAGAGATTTGTATCTCTTGAGTTTGATTATCCTGAAGCAGAAAAGGAAGCCGAAATTGTCTCCCATGAAGGAGGTGTTGAAGTCGGTACGGCATTAAAACTTGTATCCCTTGCCGGAAAGATAAGAAGCATGAGGGAGCATGGCCTGACCGAAGGGGCAAGCACCAGACTTCTTATATATGCAGCCCGGCTTATCGGAAAAAAAATACCGGTCAGGGAAGCCTGCATTTCTGCCATATGTCTGCCCCTGACGGACGACGGAAAGCTTATTGAAACTTTGACGGACCTTATTGATGACGTATTCTGACGGCGGCATATGAATCCTTTGGAAAAACTCTATTGTGCCGATCCGGAAACAGCAAAATCGGCTGAAGAGAAAATAAATAATAAAATCGCTCTAACAAAAGAGCAGACCATGATGTTTGTCGAAGAGGTTACATGGGCTCTGTCCGAAGATCATTCTTTCGGAAGCGCTCTTTCGGAAGGCTATATCAGCCTTTTTAAAAGCGCAAATCATGAGAAGATTCAAACATACAAGGGACTTGTGCGAAAAGCTGGCGAAACAGGTCCTACCCTCGGCCGGATAATGGCGGAACATCTTGTTTCCGTGCTTTTGTATGGTGACCAAACCCTTCTTGTATCTTTTCTTGATGCCGTTGCTTCAATGCAGAAAAAAGGAACGTATACATTGCCGGAACCACTTGAAGCAGTTACGATCCTGCTTGATAAAGGGGAAATTAAGGCATGCTCCGTTTATCTTAAGATTCTTGAATATTTTTTCTCAACAGATTTAACATACGGAGAGAGCCGTTATTTTGCCCATCTGCTGCCGAAAGCGGTTCTTTCTTTCCCGCCTTTAAAAAGAGCCTGGCAGACAGAGCAGCTTTACCGGATTATCCTTGATGATTGTCATCTTGCAGATCCGTTTTTAGATGGCATGGAGAAAGGGCTTTCTTTTCTTTTGCCGGACGCCCTGAAAGAGTTTGTTTCTATCGGCCTTAAAAAAGCGAGAAAAGAAAAGCAGCTTGGAATAAAATTCCTGTCTCTTGAATCCAGATCCGGTGTAGATACTCTTTTGAAACTGCAGACGGTTGTTCCGCTTTCGTCTGTCCGGCTGCAGCTTGTCCGGTATATAAGGGCAAAAACAGGCTCTGTATTTTCCATTTGCCCGCTTTCTCAAATGCCGAAATATATGCGAAGGGAAATATTAAGCGAACATGGCGACAGGCCTTTTGTTTTTTCCGACGAAAAATTCATATATCTGCCTGATGAGATCAGTCTCTGCAGCAGTTATGATGAAAACAGGGATCTGTACAAGTGCCTTTTAAGGCTTGAATCAGAATACCATGAGTTCAGTTCCTTTGAATTTGATTTTGAAAAAGCGCTTGAATATTGCGGCTGTTTTCATGATGGAGATTCTCCGTCTTGCGGTGAAGAGCTTCAAAGAGACTGTTCGGATATGGAAAAGTTTTTTGGGCTTTTTGCCGTAAAGGATCTTGCGGCCGATCTTTTTAATATATTTGAACAAGGGCGACTTAGAATTATAAGCAGGGAAAAATATCCGGGCCTTGTAAGGATTTCCTATCCGAGGCTTTTAGTGGAAGCCGGGAGGATATGGAAGGATGAAAACCCCGAACCGTTAATGTTTTTATTATACCTGAGAATATCGCTGGGAAAAGAGATCCCCGGTTATTTTACCGCTGACATTAAAACAACGGCACTTGCCGGTTTGATATCCGGAATTTTTGAAAAAACAATAGAAGCGGATCGAAGTGTTGAAATATGCGCTTTCCTTCTATTTCAAACATACGGCATGGTTGAGGCTTTTCTGAATGAAAACATAACAAACGGCCGGCTTAATGATAATTACAGGCGGTTTAAAATGCCTTTTGGCCGCAGCCTCAGACCGGATTTGTATTTTTCCGCCAATAAAAAGTATGAAGAGACAGGGAAAAGGGTAAAGGCGGAGCTTGAAAAGAGCAACATCCATGTTTATAAATCCGAGATAATAAAGAGGCTTGTTATAAACAGCGGAGACCTTTCAAGTGACGATATCCGGGAAATAATTTCTTCCCGTAACTTCAAAGATCCAGGCCGGAATATCAATGGAGAAAAACTTCCTGAAGTCTCTTTTCCCCCGGAATTGATCTTTAACAGGAATGAAGAGGCTTATCCGGAGGATGATTCCTCTGCCAATGTATTCCGGTACAGGGAATGGAATGCGGATTTATGCGATTATCTTAATGATCATGTCAGGGTTCAGGAAAGAAATATCGAGGGATTTAAAAGTGATTTTTATTTAAGCACCCTTAACAGGTACAGGGGAACAGTAAAGAGAATCAGGCGCGAATTTGAGCTGTTAAGACCTGAAGATATCTTAATCATGCGGCAGTGGGTTGAAGGGGACGAATTTGACTACCGAGCCCTGCTCGATTTTGCTGTTGATAAAAAAGCCGGGATGATTCCTTCAGACAGGCTGTATGTCAAAAGGATTAAACAGCAGCGGGATATTGCGGTACTTCTCCTTATCGATCTTTCCCGGTCAACAGCAGGCCTGGTTATTGAAGCAAATAAATCAGTTCATGAAATCATTAAAGAGGCTGCTGTGCTTTTCTGTGAAGCCCTTGATGTTGCAGGAGACAAGTTTGCTGTTGCAGGTTTTTCGGGAACCGGGAGACTCGGGGTCGATTACTATAACATAAAGGATTTTTCCGAAAAGATGGATGAAATAATTATAAACAGGATAAATGCCGTTACGCCCCAGAGAAGAACAAGAATGGGCGCGGCAATCCGTCATGCAACACGGAAGCTTGAAAAGACGGCTTCAAATGCAAGGCTGCTTCTGATCATTAGCGACGGCTTTCCCAATGACAGCGGTTATAAAAATAACTATGCTGTTGAAGACACGCGTATGGCGGTTTTTGAGGCGCATTCGAAAAAGATATGCGTCCGCGCGATAACCGTTGATGCAGCTCATGATGCAAGACTGGATGATCTTTACGGACATTTTCATCATAATGTAATTTCGGATGTCAGCGAACTTCCGGACAGGCTTTTAAGAATATACGGAACCTTGACCAGGCAGTAAAGGACGGGAGTGTTTTGAAAGATGAACATTCATTATTCGATGTTGGACGTTCGACGTTATTCTTTTTCAGCCTTTAACAGTCCATCCGGGATAAAAATGCTTTTGCGTATTACTTATTGCGCCTGGTGACTCTTTTTCCGTTTTGCAGCAGCCTCAATGATGTCGGCGGCCTTTTCGGGGAGACTGAAGACATCCGTTTCTGCAATATATTTTTTCCCGTTTTCCCGCCACCTTGACTTGTTTCCGGATGTCAGCATGCCGGAGAGCATTTGATTGAGTTTTTCCTGGTCAAATGGAGATGAGACCAATTCCCCGGCCCCGGCTTTTTTCACGTGAAAACTGTATCCGCATACGTCTGATGCAAGAACGGGCAGTCCGGCAGCCATTGCCTCAACCAGGACTGTTCCTGTATTTTCCCTGTAGGCCGGATGCAGAAGCAGGTCGGCGGCCATTAAAAAACGGGGAATATCCGTGCGGCCTCCCAGAAAACGTACTTTATCGGAAACCCCATGTTTTTTAGAAAGCTTCAGAAAAGGTTTTGCCTTGTCCTGTCCAAGAACGAGCATTACTGTTTTTTCAAGCATGGGAGCCGGAAGAGAAGAAAGAGCTGAAATTGCGCGATCAAGCCCTTTTGTTTTGAAACCTGAACCTATGAACAGGATTATATTATCATTTTCCCCGATTGAAAATTCGGATCGAAGAGCCTTTCTTATATCATGAGCATCTTTTGAGGCGAGTCGGTTCCTGTCAATTCCGGGAGGAAGCAGATGAAACCGCTTTTCATCGGTGCCATAAAATTCAATAAAAGATTCTTTTTCTTTTTCGGATATGAGCAGAATTTCGGTTTTTGAATCTTTCGAAAACACAGTCCGCTCAAATCCGGAATAGATCCGGCATCTTCCTGTCAGGCTGTATAAAAAACCTCTCTCCCGAGCTTTTTCAGCAAAACATGAATCTGCCGCAAAATAAAGATCAAGCCCCGACATTTTGTTGAATCCGACAACCGCATCGTATTTGCGTGCTGCAAGATGCTTTGACAGCTGTCTTACGAAGGATCCGCATCTTAAATGATTCGCAGGTCCTTTTCCGGCCATTATTGAGACATTCATATCAGCCGGAATCTCGCCCTTCCATGCGCTGCAGAACAGGTCGACCTGATGTCCGCGCGACATGCATGCCCGCGCTATCCTCAAAAGGTCGCGCTGCATTCCGCCGAATGTTATGTATTCAAAAAGGCAAAAAGCTAATTTGAATTTTTTTTCCACTTGAACCCTAACCACTTGAATCTCCTGTTACAATCAACAACTAACTTGTAGACGATCCTTTTAATATTATACTCCTCACAGCATCAATAACCGCATTTACGGTTATAACTTTCATGCATTTCGGATCTTTGCATTCCTTCTTAAAGCACGGACTGCAATCAATGCCGCTTCTTATTACCCTGTGGCCGGTTCCGTAAGGGCCGGTGCGCAAAGGGGCTGTCGGGCCGAAAAGGGCTACAACTCTGCATCCCATTGCGGCGGCAATATGCATCGGCCCCGTATCTGTGCAGACAAGAAGAGAACATCTCGAATAGAGATAGGCAAGTTCCTTCAAACTTGTCCGGCCCGCAAGATTTAAAGGTCCGTTATTACCCATCTGTTTTATCATTTCGTCAATTACCGGCCGGTCCCGGCTGCTTCCTGTAAATATTACAAGGCAGTTAAGCTCCTTCTGAAGTCTTAAAGCAAGTTCTGAAAATTTGCCAGCCTCCCAGAGCTTTGTTTTCCATTTGGCTATAGGATTGACGGCAATGATATTATTCTTTTTTGTATCCGAACCGAGTAATCCGTTTGTCAGTTTTTTATCCTGCTCAAAAACAGGTATTTCTCCCTTAAACTCATTATTATTGCAGCCAAGATATGCCGCAACTTTCAGATAACGGTCAACGGCATGCTGCTCGTAGTCGACAGGGACAGGCAACTCCTTTAAGAAAAAAGAGGCTCCTTCTCTTCCCCCGCTCATGCCAATTTTTCTTTTCCCTCTTGAAAGGGCGGTTAAAAAGCCGCTCCTGAAAAGGCCCTGCAGATCAATAACAATATCATATGAAGTCTTTTTAAGTTCTTTATAAAAAGCGGCGACTTCTGCCGATACCTTTATAAAGTTAAAGGGATTGAGAATCTCTTTTTCCCATGCTTTTCTTTTTGAAATAATAATATGGTTTATTGACGAATGTCCTGTTATTACGTGTGAAGCCTCTTCTTCAATAAGCCAGTCTATGTTGGAATCCGGGTTGTTTTTTTTCAGAACCTCAAGAAAAGGAAGTGTGTGAACAACGTCACCTATCGAGCTCAATTTTATTATCAATATGTTGCTAAGCTTTGACATTTATTGGTATTATTTCCTGACAGTTTGGTAAAAAGTCATATGTGAACGAATTTGAGATTTTTGGGAAACAGATTTTTAAAGAACTGAGCGTTAAAAATCACAAGCTGTCTGATCCCGCCTTGGGCGGGAGAGTTCTTGTGATTTAGCAAAGTGATTTAAAAATCCCCAAAAAGCTCATTAAGTGAACATATTTAGACTTTTTACAAGTTCGTCAATTCCTGTTTTTCATGAATTTTTCCATCTCGTCCCATACTTCTTCAACTTCAATCGAGAGCATGCACTTAAAATCGGTCGGACATTCCGGTTTAAGACAGGGGGAACAATCAATGTCATGTTTTATTATCCGTGTTTTTACTCCCCGCGGCCCTGTCGCCACATGATCTGTCGAGCCGAAAATTACAAGGGTCGGAATTCCAAGGGCCGCGGCAATATGCATTAATCCGGAATCGTTTGTAACAAACAGGTTGCATCTGCTGAGAATTCCCATGGCTTCACCGAGTGAAGTCGTACCGCAGAAATCAACCGGTTTATGATGCATCAGTCCGGTCATCGATATTCCGATCTCTTTTTCCTTTTTACTTCCCATGATGATTACTTTTGCATTCCACTTTTCGGCCGCAAGGTCTCCGATTTTTGCATAACGCTCAGCCGGCCACCGTTTTGCGTTTCCGAAAATGGCTCCCGGACCAAGCCCAAGCAAAAAATCATTTCCGCTTATGCCGTTTAACTTTAAAAGATCATCAGCCCTGATAAGATCTTTTTTTGCTAAATAAAGAACCGGATTCCGGCTTTCGGCCTTCAGACCGGCAGCTTTTAGAATCGAAAGGTAATATTCGACCTGGTGAACCGCAAATATTTCATTTTTCTTCTTGATCCCGTGGGTCAGCAAAAACCCTCGTCCATCAGAATCAAATCCGAGCCTTGACTTCACTCCGCCGAGGTACGCAAGAAGGGCCGCTTCAAATGCATTCTGGAAAAGAATTGCAAGATCATATTTATTCCCACGGATTTTATGAATAAGAATCCGGATTTCTGACAGATTCTTAATCGCACCGTCGTGTTTTTGATAAATTAAAATATCGGTTACGGCAGGATGGTTTTCAAAGACGGGGGCGACCCATGGCCGCGCAATAACAGTAATTCTGCTTTCCGGAAAGTTTGCCCGCACCGCTTCAAGAGCAGGAAGTGTCATCACTGCATCGCCTACCCAGTTTGTGGCACGAATCAATATATTGTTTATGTTTGATTTTTCAAGCGGTTTGGTTAACATTTTTATACAGTACTAATCTTCGTGCCCTAGTTTGAGGTTTTAATATTACCCGTTCAGTTTGAGAAAAAGCCATATTTTTTCTCCATTTACAGAATAACGATAGCCCCATCGACATGCTGTCCGATACTCCTTAAGACTTCCTTTATCGCTCCCCGATGTTTATCAGCGAACTGTTTTGCGGACCTTCCGGTTATGCCGAGTAATCGGGGATCTTCAAGAAGCATCTTTACGGATGCGTATAGCTCTTCCTCGTTAACAACTTTAAATCCGCCCTTTTCTGCAAGCAGAAGTTCGGACATTAAAACGAAGTTATGCATATGAGGTCCGAAGAGTACCGGACAGCCGAAACTTGCAGGTTCAAGGAGATTATGCCCGCCCAAAGGAACCATGCTTCCTCCGACAAAACTGACTTTGGCAAGGCCATAGATTCTGCCCAGTTCCCCTATCGTATTCAGAATCAAAACTTTATAGGGAAGCCTGTTATCCTTAAGGTCTTTTTTCAGGATACTCTTAAGCCCCGTCTCCTGAGAGGTCTTTAATATTTTATCCGACTCCTCAATATTCCGGGGGGCAAGAATAAGTCTCAGCCGCGGAAATTCCGGAACCAGCCTGGAAAAAACATTCAAGATGATTTGATCTTCATCCTTATGGATACTTCCGGCAACCCAGATGTCATCATCAGGATCAAGAGAGAGTTTGTTCAACCATGTATCACGCTCTTCCTTTTGCATAGGCAGCCAGTCGCGGTCGAATTTTATATTTCCTGTTGTTATAATTCTGTCAGGATCAATGCCGGCTTCAAGGAGTCTCCCTGCGTCGAGTCCGGATTGCATCATGCATAATGTGAACCTGTTTAAAACAGGTTTTATGAAAAATAAAAACTTCTTATAGGATTTATTGGTGCGGGGTGAAATCCGCCCGTTTACAAGAAAGCATTTTATCTTTTTATCTGAAAGACAAGTTATAAGCGCAGGCCATATATCAGTTTCAACAAGTATAAAAAAGGACGGATTTATATGACTGACTATTCTTTGAATGCTCCACCAGAAATCAAGAGGCATCGGAATTATTTTTACCCGGTCGCCGATTTCCTTTCGGGCTATTTCAAGACCTTTTATCGTTGTTACTGTAAAAACAATCTCTTTGTCGCGATATTTAAGTCTTATTGCCTCAATAAGCGGGAGCGCGGACATGACTTCACCCACAGAAAGAGCATGAATCCAGATTCGTGGTTTTCCGGCGGAATCGGAGGGAAGCGACAGCGCAAACCGCTGCCTGATCCTGTTCTTTCCAATGATTGCTGATAACAGAATAAACGGAGAAACGGATATAACAATTATCGTATATATAATTTGATATATTAAAATCATTTTCTCGAACCTATCACAAAGTTATATCGAGTTCTATAAATTTTATCCTCTTAAGTGTGTGTTTGACAGGGAAATATACGGTCTCGTATGCGGGCTTCGATATTTCAGATTCTAACGAAAAGATGCGGCCATTTCATGTGTTCTTTATTCTTCACCAAGCGCTTCCAAATCGGCAAGATCTTTTTTCCTGCCGGAGGCTCTTTTATTTAAGATATATTGATCTCGACCGATATAAAATACGGGAACATCGCCATATTCGCCTTTCTTCCGCTTTTTGAAAGCCTCATCCCATGAAATGCCTGATATTGATGTGATGATGTCAATCCGCACCGGTGGATAACCAAGTTGCACAACTTTATCGGGGCTTTTCAGATCTTCTTCCTTTAAACCAACAGACCCAAAGCCGAATTCATCAAGAGCTTTTAAAATTTGACATGCATTTTCTGTGTCCGGTTTTATGAATATGTCTATATCACCTGTGTATCTTGGAGCACCATGGTAGGCAAGTGCGTACCCACCCACGATAAGATATTGAACTTTATGAGCGTTGAACAACTCTAACAACTCTTTGAAGTCTTTCTGAACTTCCATGATATTGTCTCCTCAGATAATCGACGGCGGCAACTCTTTCTTCAGGCGATTTGCTCAACCAATATTTTAAATCATCTAAAATGAAGTCTTTATCATTCAGATTTTTTATCTTAACCACTTTTTTTATCATCAGGATAGTCCTTTACTGTAATTGATTTAAGGCATGGTGTTCCACATATTATGTGACGGGATATGTAAAGTCAAAGAGAAAATAGGCCGGAGTTCCACCCGAAACATATCATCTATCTTTACAAAAACAGATGGTTGTGCAATAATAATATCCGCGCCACTGATCAAAACAAATTCTTTTAATTCGGTCCGGCTTATTATTATGCTTCGAGAACTTTCCATAAGAAACTTTGCGATAATAGACGACCTTAACATCCGTTTTTCAGACGGCCTCACCGTTTTAAGCGGGGAGACGGGTGCGGGCAAATCTATAATAATAAATGCCGTAAATCTTCTGCTTGGAAGCAGGGCGACCGCCACAATGGTCAGTACCGGCGCAGAAACAGCCGAACTTGAAGCTCTGTTTGAAATAACCCGCAAAAGCAGGGTTGCCCAACTAATGACAGAGCAGGGATATGATCCTTCCGAAGGGCTGCTTATCAGAAGAATTATATCAAAAAATGAGCGTCACAGAATATATATAAACGGAAGGCTTTCAACGATTCAGATTTTAGATTCAGTAACCGAGAATCTTGCCAGCATTTCAGGGCAGCACGCGCACCAGGGCTTACTGAAGGAGGAACAGCATCTTTTAATCCTCGACCAGTTTGCCGGCCTTATGCCGATGCGAAATGAACTGGCCGGACTTTACTATGAAATAGTTCCCCTCGTTAAAAAACTGAAAGAGCTTAATTCTGTAAAAGACCGCCGTACCGAGCAGATCGAATATCTTTCGTATCAGAAAAAAGAGATAATTGATGCGGCAATTAAACCGGGGGAGGATGTATCCCTTGAGCAGGACAGAACAAGGCTGAAAAACAGAGAAACCCTTTTTGAGGCTGTGGACAGCAGCATCGAGGAGCTTTACAGCGCCCAGGGATCTGTAACCGAGCGGCTCGGAATTGTCAGAAAGAATCTTAATAAGGTAAGCCGGCTTGATCCGGAGCTTTCCTCAAAGGAAGCGTCTGTTGCTGAAGCCGCCTATAATATCGAAGAGACCGCAAACTCTCTCAGGGCATATCTTGCAAAAATTGAAACGGATGAAAAGGTACTTGAGGCGGTTGAATCACGCATCGATGTTTTAAACAAACTGAAGCGTAAATACGGCGGAACTCTCCAGGCAATTTTTGAACAGCTTGATGCCATCCTGATGGAGCTTTCCGGAATCGAAAATCTCTCCGGAACGATTGATGAAACTCAGAAAAAACTCGGCCTTCTGCATAAAGAGCTTGCTGCCTGCGCAAGAGAGCTTTCTGAAAAAAGGAGAGAAAGCGCCAAAGAGTTTGCTTTAAAAGTGGAAAAAGAGCTTTCAACACTTAAAATGCCCCGCACAAAATTTGAAGTATCCCTGCAAACCCAACCGGCTTCAGGCAGTGCCGATTTGTTTTTTACAACCGCCGGCAGCATTATAAATGAAACAGGGATTGACAGAGCCCTGTTTCTGATCGCGCCGAATGTTGGAGAGTCTTTAAAGCCTCTCTCCGGCATAGCCTCCGGAGGAGAGCTTTCAAGGGTTATACTCGCATTAAAGGCTCTGCTTGCGGGGACCGAATCGGTTGAGACGATTGTTTTTGATGAGGTTGACGCAGGCATCGGAGGCGGCGTCGCCGAGGTTGTCGGAAGAAAAATGGCATCCCTTGCCCGGCATCACCAGATAATATGCATTACCCATCTTCCGCAGATTGCAAAATTCGGCGATCATCATCTAAGAATTTCGAAACATGTAACAGGAGGAAGAACAAGAACAACAATTACGCCACTGGCTGAAAATGAACGGGTAGAAGAAATTGCAAGAATGCTCGGGGGTGAGGAAATCACACGGGCAACGATTGCGCACGCACGCGAGATGCTTGAAAGCAGATGATAAATCCTTACAGTATTCCACCCTTACTGACTTTGTGCTGTTTTTTCGGGCTGGCCGTATTGACTCTTATGCGGGGCAGAAAAACCGAGGTCAATATCCTTTTTTTCATTCTCTGCCTTCTCGGGTCCTTTCTGTATATCGATATATTCCTTGTTTTAAATGTGAAATCTGACGCGACAGCCCTTTTTGTAAGCCGCGCCGATCATTTTGTGATTATATATCTCTTTCCGGTTTATATTCACTTCTTTCACGCGTATCTCAATATAAACAACCGCAAATGGTTTACAGGATTTGCGTATGCGTGCGCTTTTGTCCTGATGTGGCTTACTCCCACACCATTATATATTGAATCGATGCACAGGTATTATTTTGGCTACTTTGCAAGGGCTGGAAAGCTTTACCCTTTATTCGGCTTAGGGAGTCTTTTCATAACGATATATGTTCTTATAATGCTCTATAATGCAATCCGCATTGAAAAAAGCAACATAAGAAAAAACAAACTGAAATATGTTTTTACCGGGTTCGGGCTCATGGGCCTTATGAACGGGTTGAATATTTTGCCCATACAAGGTTATCCCGTATATCCGCCCGGTAATTTCAGCTTTGTTCCCCTTATTGTTTTTGCTGTCGGGCTTTTTAAGTATGATCTTCTCGATATGGGGGTTCTGATAAAAAAAAGCCTCGTCTATTCGCTCCTTACGGCATTTCTTACGGGACTTTACGCCCTTGTTGTCATGCTGGCACACAAGGTTTTCAAGGATTATTATTTCCCGGGTTCGATCTATTTTCCTGTAATCTTTTTTCTGATTATTACTTTTATTTTCGGGCCGCTCAAGACGCAGATACAGAAGATAGTGGACCGGCTTTTTTTCAAAGGTAAGTACGACTATCAGAAGACAATAATACATGTAAGCCGGATGATAGTCTCCGTCCTCGATTTTAAGGAGATCGGTAGATTACTGACGGAAACGGTCACAAACGCCATACAGGCCGATAATTGCGCTCTTTATCTGCAAAACATTTATTTGCATAGCGAGGCTGGCTCAGGCTTTGCTATCTGCTCTGCAAAAGGAAGCCATATATATACCGGGGATGAATCACTTATTTCAGGCGAATCATCTTTTATAATGCTGATGGAAAAGTGCCGCAGGCCGATTATCAGAAAGAACCTGATGGAGCGTTCGGATGATCCTGAGATACAAAAAGTTCTTTCAGTAATGGATTCATTTCATGCAGAAATGGCTTTGCCGATGATTTTCGAGGAATCGCTGAACGGATTTATTATTCTCGGAGAAAAACTTTCCGGTGATCTTTATACACCGGAAGATCTCGATCTTCTTGAAACTCTTTCTATGCAGAGCGCTCTTGCCGTTCAGAATACCCGCTCATACACAGTCATAGATGAACTCAACAAAAGCCTCGAAGAAAAGGTTGAACAAAGAACCCGTGCTTTGGAAAACGCGCTTAAAGAGAAAGAAAAAGCGCAGGAGCAGCTTATCAGATCCGAAAGCCTTGCGGCTATCGGCCAGCTTGTGGCAGGGGTTGCGCATGAACTCAATAATCCTCTTTCAAGCAGCACAAGTCTTGTGCAGTCGGCCATAGAAGACCTTGAGAAAATGAATAAGGAAAAACAGCCCGCCCAGGAATTAATCTCGGATCTTAAATTTGCGGAAAAAGAGCTTGGGAGGGCAAAGGGAGTTGTCGCAAGCCTCCTCGGTCTTTCGAGGCAAAGCCACACCTATTTTGAGACAGTCGGGATGAATCTTGTGATAAAAGACGCGTTGAGAATTCTTTCCAACAAGTTGAAACAGAGCAAAGTAGCCGTTACAGAAAATTTCGATAATAACCTGCCAGATATCAAAGGTAATTTCGCCAACCTCGGCCAGGTGGCTCTCAATATAATATTAAATGCTTTTCAGTCTGTTGATCCTGAAGCCGGAAAGATTATTATTTCGACTCATTTTGATGAAATGCAAAACCAAGTTGTATTTGAATGCGTAGATAACGGGCCGGGTATACCGGAATCAATCAGCCGGGATATTTTCAAGCCTTTTTATACAACTAAGGATGTCGGAAAGGGAACAGGTATCGGGCTTTACATGTGCCACGAGATTATCGCGAAACATAAAGGAAGCATAACTCTTGAAAGCCCTGCTGATGGCGGCGCAAAGTTTGTCGTAAGGCTGCCTGTTCAATGAGTTTTGTTTTGCAATCCGGCACGAAATTATTTAATACTATTATACTGTCTTCTCCATATTACACATATCTCATTAAAGTATACAAATCAGTATACTTATAAAAGATATGAACATTTAATGGAGGAAACCTGAACCCTCCACTTCTGTTGGAGTATCCGAATACTTTTACATCAATATTAGTGTTGATTTGCCATGGAATTAACAATTATGGAACAGAAAACAAATTTTAACGCATATCTTGAAGAGCAGATGAAAGATCCGGGCAAAAGCCGTCCGAAACAGGTAATGGTTGCTGAAAAAAAAGCCGTTTACGGAAAAAGCCAAAAGCGCCATTAGTTCGATATTGCCGCCCCCTTTTCCTTTTCGCCCTCACGCCTTCGCCTCTTCCCTTGCCTTATTTCTTACTTTGTGCCTCTGCCCGTTTGTCCCTGTTTTTCCATAATTCATTGACAAATCAAGCTCTAACCCAACTTTCGCAGTTCAAAATTTGAAAATCAATCGTATCAGGTGGTTACGTTTCAAATCAGGCGATTTTCTTCACTACATTTTAAATTATCTTGGATCTGTTGGGCAAAAATATTTTCATTCTCTGGAGAAGAACCTTCAATTCTTT
>Ga0209287_10000177_pt1 | contig 42266 bp, 35 predicted proteins | sample PPLLak3cmMay2015_2_FD_187255 | JGI IMG/M metagenome (GOLD analysis project Ga0209287, IMG submission 187255) | Freshwater sediment microbial communities from Prairie Pothole Lake near Jamestown, North Dakota, USA - PPLs Lake P8 Core (1) Depth... | ecosystem: Environmental > Aquatic > Freshwater... | reverse complement strand
TATTTCCAGTGAGAGATGCGCCGATTATTGCGCACATGGAGGCTATTTCATCTTCCATCTGGACAAATTTTCCGCCTGTCTGAGGAAGCCTTGCCGAAAGGGTTTCGGCTATTTCAGTGGAAGGTGTTATCGGGTAGCCGGCAAAAAAATTGAGTCCGGCATATATTGCAGCTTCCACGCATGCTTCGTTTCCCTGGACAAATCTTATATTCTTTTCATTCATATGATGGCCCTATTCGGTTATTATTTCTATTGCAAGATCAGGACATCTTAATTCGCAAAGTTTGCAGGCTATGCAGTCCTGCGGGCGTGCAGCAAACGCTTTTTCCTCGGAATCGAGTTCAAGCACTTTTTTCGGGCAGAAATGGACACATATTCCGCATCCTTTGCACCAGTTCCTGTTTATCAGATGCTCTTTCAGTTTAGGTTTTGCCATATATTGTTCCTGGTTGATTTATTATGATATATGTTATCGTATCGACTTTTTACTTACTATATATCGCATATTGTCCCAAAAGGGTTGATCAAGCTTGATTCCTTTCCTTATACAAATCTTTGCATCAGTTCATCAACAATTTTATCGACATTGCCGGGAGTTATTCCAAATCTTATACACATATTTTCAGCATTTTCAATCCTTTTAGGATCTTTCATGTCGGCAAGGCGTGAAAATATTCCAAGCCGTCGCCCTATCTGGTATTTTATCTGCTCTTCCTGCGGCATATCAAGAAATGAACTCAGAACGCCGGTTATTTTTTCTTTATCCCGGGGCAGTTCCCCTTCAACATCTTCAAACAGGTTTAAAATATGGTCGCTTTTAATAGTGCTTGTTATACCGTTTAAATTTTCTATAAAGAGAAGAATCTCCCGTGCCATCATCAGGTCGGTGCATTTTTCAAAACGGCCCGCAATGTATTCGTCGTAGAGCCCTATGTTCTTTGGAATCGCAAGAGTTCTCAGCCTTATAAAATCGGGGTTTATCCTGTTTAATGCATCGGCAGTCTCGATTGCATGCTCCCTTGATAAACCCGCGCCTCCGAGTCCCGGCATTACATATTCGGAAAGCTCGAACCCGGCTTTTTTTGCCTTTTGCCCTGCCTTAACCTGGGTTTCTTTTGAAACCCCCTTTTTCACCAGTTCAAGGACTTTATCTGATCCTGATTCAAGGCCTATATGTATCCTGTTCAACCCGGCCGCCCTTATCGCGAAAAGGTCGCTGTCGGTTATTCTTGCGACTGTATGGGATCGTGCATACGATGTTATTCTTTCGGTCCGCGGGAAGCATTTTTTAAGGTGATCCAGGATGATAATAAGATCGGATGGTTTTATTATAAGGCTGTTTGCATCCTGGAGAAAGATCGATTTCATTCCGCAGGCCAGCCATTGATATGCGGCATAGAACGCCTGCCTTTCATCCGGCACAATATTAAGGCGGCCTGTGTCTATCTCAACCAGGCCCTTCCGCCTTCCATCATCAGCAAGATTCTGCAATGTTGTGAGATGTTTGTGAACAGCATCAATATCTTTTATAACATGTTCCACAGGACGGAGGGAAAACCTTGATCTCTTGTAGACCGGGCAGAAGGCGCAGCGGTTCCAAGGGCAATTTCTTGTCACTCGTATCAAAAGGCTGTTCGCTTCGCTTGGAGGGCGGATAGGACCCTGTTCGAAGCCTTTATATTCGGAATATGTATTGTTTTTCAATTACACCCTTATGTTCCTGTAAAAAAATGATTGCTTTGAGGAAAGAATATAAGTCTTTAAGCTTTTATAATCAAGTCTCCAAAATAAAAACAGGGCTTTTTATGAAAATGTTAGCCGAAATTTTAAAGTACACTTTTTGAGTATCCTCGGATTTAACCGGATGCTCCCCTTCCCTTTAAAAACTCTACCGAATAGGCAACGTTGTAATTCGGCGGTATCTTTAAGCACATGTGCACATGATCCAACATCATGCGCCATTCCAAAATTTCCCATACAGTTTCTTTTGCCTGTATTTTGGGACAAATACCACATAGTATTTGCAACCCCATCGAACATGCGATAAACTCTCCCAATCATGCATAGGTTCATCCTCCGATCTGCTCTTTCGAGACTTTCCCGGAGGATGAGCCTATATCATTTTACGCCGGATCGGTAGAACCTATCCGGGTCCTCCACCAGGGGTGGAGGGTTTATATCAAAACTAAGAAATAACTATATAACTTGCGAAATCGGGTAATAATGATAGCAAATAGTTACTGTGTTTTTCACGGTTTTCGAAGAACACGTCCCGCTCGTTCACCAGTTAGTTTCCCATTCTGTCCAGAAACCTTGCCGTTAACCATTACCATTGAAATGCCTTCGGGATAGCAGTGGGGATTTTTAAAGGTGGCCTTGTCAATAATCTTAGCCGGATCAAACAAGACCAAGTAAGCCTTGTATGTAGAACGGGCAAGTCTGCGGTCCTGAAGTCCCATCCGACTAGCCGGCAACGCAGTCATTTTATATACACCGCCTTGGATAGAGATAGTGTGCTTTCGTAGCGTACAAAGCGACCAAGCACACGGGGAAAAGTGCCGTAGGAGCGGGGGTGAGTGGCTTCTGCTTTGTGGATCAGAGCTGACAATGCGAAGCCATCCGAGCAGACCGCCACATGGTTGCTCTGCAGAATGGCACGCATGTCATCTTCCGAAATTGAGAAAAAAACAGCGCTGACGGAATCTTTTTCCTTTCTAATCAATCGAATAGCAGCATCTTCAGGTGTTAGATTCCAAGTATCCGCAACCTGCTGTAATGGTTTGCCGGAAAAAACATGGTTTTCTCCGGAGCCTATGGCAGAAATCCAGATGCGTGTGGCTCCACCGCGATCTTCGATCGCCGCCATGATTTCTAATCTCAAGCGAGACTTTGATTGTTCATCTGTCAAGCGCCTGAGCCTTTCGGTCACGCCAACTTCCTGTTCATTCATGCTTGAGCCTTGCCGGCTCGGTTTTTCTTCTGAACAAGTGCGCAACAAACATGTCCATAACCATTTGTGTAAGTTGATAAGCTATTGCAGGAATGAATGCCATGGGAAATTTTGCTGCGAAATAACCTGCCCATACGAGATAGGAAATGGTCAATGTATTTTGCGATGTATGAATAGTAAAGGCGGCTGTGGATGGGAGATCCAGGTGAAGAATCCATGAAATAATTCTGTTAAGAGGAAAGAAATAAAGATTCCATAACTTAAGATTTTGTATGTTTTTATAAATATTCCCACAAAAGGCAGTGAGACGGCAATACAAAGCATTGCCATGATGCCGATAAAAAACCAGTATTTCCCAAATAAATATTTAAAAAGGTATTCCTTTATAGTTTTGCGACCGGAGCTTACGGCACTGCCCCGCTTTTTTCCAGAAGGTCGGCAATCGACTCTGCCAGCTTACGGTATCCTGCTGCATTCGGATGGATATAGTCGGATTTCAGGGAGCGGTCGGACAAGACGGTGGCCAGGGTTTTCTCTTCAAAAGGGATCTTCATTTTTTCGGCTGTCTCCCGGTAAAACGGCGGAGGTGACAGGGAAAAACCGGGAGTCGGTACAGATATGATAACAACAGCTGTTCCACGCTCCTGCGCTAACAGGATCATTGCCTGTAAATTGCGGGCGGTTTGCTCCTTATCCAGATGACGGAGCATATCATTACCGCCATGGCAAAGGATAAGGAGTGCAGGATTCTCTTCCTCGAGCACCTCCGGAAGACGGGATAACCCTTCGCCTGTAACCTCTCCGGGAACCCCGGAATTAATCACCTTCCGACCTGCCAGGCGTTCAAGGACTGCCGGATAGCTTTCTGCTGGCGCAGCCCCGGTACCAAAAGTCAGGCTGTCACCGAACGCAAGGATGACTGCGTCCTTGGCAAGGCGGGGTGATTTGGCACCTGAAGAGCAAGCCATCAGAACGGTACCTACCATGATGATCAGCAGGCCGGAAATCAGCAATTTTTGTATTTTTGTTACCATAACCTGTCAGCTCCTGATGGTAATGATGCGAAGCTCTCATTATCATCATGGCAGAAGTTATGCAATCGGAACTGCCTAAGGGGAACAAGAGACCGCAAATAGTTTCCATCAGTAATTGGCCCTTTTGGGCGATCTCTGTGTCAATCTGCGGGATTTCTTATACGACATACTATGTGGATGTCTTAAGTGCAATCCCTTGATTTTCGTGAGCTTGCCCAAAATTGCCGATTTCCGAATTGGAAACCTGCGTGTGTCCGAATTTAGTTTCCGGATCGGCACTAAATATCTTTATCCGACAATTAAAAGCTGACTTTTAATATGATATCAGATCCTTTATTCTTTAGCGGTGGAATGCATTTTGCCGGGCGATCTTTCTCAGGATATCATTTTTTACTGATTATTTCCTAAACGCTTGTGTCGAAGAAATCCTTGTCAATTGTCTTTGGATTGTTTAAAAATCAACGGTAAAAACAGGAGGTGATAATTCATGAAATCTTACCGGAAAGAACTATGGTTCAATGTCAATGCACGGAGAGGATTTGTAAACATTACGGGTCAGGTGGATAAATGCCTGAAGGAAAGTGGTGTGTCCGAAGGTATAATCCTCGTTAACGCCATGCACATTACTGCATCGGTCTTCATCAACGATGACGAATCCGGTTTGCATCAGGATTATGAAAAATGGCTTGAAAAGCTTGCTCCGCATGAACCTGTTTCACAATATCAGCATAACCGGACAGGTGAGGATAACGGAGACGCTCATTTGAAAAGGCAGGTGATGGGCCGGGAAGCGGTTGTGGCTGTGACTGGCGGCAGGCTCGATTTCGGGCCATGGGAGCAAATCTTTTATGGAGAATTTGACGGTAGAAGGAGAAAGAGGGTTCTGGTCAAGATCATCGGGGAGTAAATACGAAGCTATATCCGCAACGAACCGTTGCGCCCGGGACCGCCAAAAGTTCTCCTCGCTCCCGTTACGAGTATCCGAATCTCATCTTAATGTCGTCATGTGAAGGATACGGCTGTCTTGACGGCACGGTTCGCTGATTTACGCATGTTGATTTCGATCATATCCTGGTACCGGGAGAGCGGAAACTTGTGTGTTACCATCTCGTGGAGGTTTACCCGCCCCTCGGCGGCAAACCGGAGGGCCGTTTCGAAAACATGTTCGCGCCTGCCATCGACAAGATTGACGCCGTGCGCATAGACTCCCTTAATCGTCTGGAGCTTCAGCCACAGCGGCGTAAGATCCAGTTTAACCTCATCTCCGATACCAACGACGCTCAAAGTTCCGCCTCCTGCCATCGCCCGCATAGCCGCCCGCAGAGTGTCGGTATGCCCGACGCAGTCGAAGATCTTGGTAAAACCGCCCATAATGATGCTTTTCCCCAGGATCGGCTTGTAAGATTCGGCGCCGGTCATCTGCCTGGCAGCGCCCGGGATGTCCCCGTCCGTTACGACATGGTTGGCGCCGGCCCTGGCCGCCAGTTCCGCATGAAACACAGAAGGCTCGGCCACGGTGACGGAACAGGGGGTGCCGAGTGCACGGATCGACTGAACAATCAGGTTGCCTATGACCCCGCCTCCGATTACGAGCACCTTGTCATCGGCCATCGGCCGGTTATCCATAACGGCCTGAATCGTCACTCCCAGCGGTTCTGTCATGGATGCTGTTTCCAGAGAGATACCGGCCGGAAGCTTGTAGATCTGACTTTTGTGAGCCACAAGATACGGGGCAAACCCGCCGCCCACATCTTTGCAGATTCCCGTGAACATCCCCGGAGACATTTGACCCCTGGCAGTGTTTTCACAACTGCCGGGCCTGCCGGCACGACAGCACTGGCAGGCCGGATCGATCCCACGGGCAGTACATGTCAGGCCGGGCGATATCGTGACACGATCCCCGACACTGCTATCAGTTACCCCATTGCCGACCTCGACGATTTCCCCGCACAACTCATGCCCGAGCACGCATGGAAAGGATGTAAAGGGCGAAGCGGTGGGGGAATCCTTGAGAAAAATCAGGCTCTGATCTGAGCCGCAGAACCCGCACATCAGCGTCCGAAGCTTCACCCAGTCAGGCCCCGGCAGGGCTGGTTCCGGAATATCAACATATTTAATGGTCGCCAGAGGTCCTTTGTAGAAGAGGGAAGGGAAGAGCGCGCCCAGGGGTTTGAGCACAAGGAACTTAGCCGCAGATGCGGAAAATTGAAGTGCTTTCATAAAAAGCTCCTACTCCAGTTTAAGCGCCTGGTAGAAGATCACAGACGCCGGGCTCATTACGGTCGGATCGGTTATCACGTTTACGCAGGCCGGTTTTCCGGATTCCAGCGCCCGTTTAACAGCAGGGATGATCTCCTCGTCCCTCGTGACGAACTCGCCATGCCCCCCAAGTCCCTCAACCATCTTGTCGTAACGCCGTAAAGCCAGTTCCGTGCACTGGAGCCTCTCCTTGCCGATCGACAGCTCCTGACCGTGCTTGACCATGCCCCATGCGCAGTCGTTGTTTATGATGCAGACTACGGGAATGTTAAGCCTGAGCATGGTGTCGAATTCCATTGCGTTGAATCCGAAAGAGCCGTCGCCGTTAAGCAATATCACCTTTTTGTCGGGGTGGGCTATTTTCGCTGCCATGGCGAAGGGAATCCCGGTGCCTAAGCACCCCAGCAGTCCTGACGCTGTTCCCACAACCCCTGCCTTCAGTTTCGATCTGAAATGCACGAGTCCGAAGTAAACCGTATCGCCGCCGTCAGTTACATAGTACGCGTCTTCGCCAACAACCTTCTGTATCTGGGCGGCCAGTCGTATCGGATGAATGGGATCGGACTGAGTTTCCCGCGCCTTCAGTTCGGAACCGATAAAAGCGGCTGATGCGTCGCGCAGCGTTTTAAGCCAGGCGCTGTGATCGTTTTTCTTCACATGCGGAAGGAGCTGGGTCAGCACCGAGCTGATGTCTCCCGCCAAGCCTGCGTCGGCCTGCCGGTTGCGGTCTATCTCGTGCGGGTCGATGTCGATCCTCACGACCTTTGCTGAGGGCGGAATTGCAGCCCCTGAAAGCAGCAGCCAGTTGAGGCGCAGGCCCGCGATGACGATCAGGTCGGCCTGCCCCAGCGTCACCATCATCCCTATGTTGCCGACATCCCAGATGGACTGCGGGTGGTTGTCTGGAAGTTCCCCCCTTCCGTAATTCAAGAGGATGAAGGGGATTCCAGTCTTCTCAACGAACTGTTTCAGTGCGTCGCCGCAGGAGCTGAATCCCACGCCGCTTCCTCCCAGAAAGAGCGGCTGCCTGGCACTGTTGATGAGATCGGCCGCCTGTTTCAGATCGGCATCGTCAGGGTGTACCGTGTACTTCCTCGTGGGATGCTTCGGCATCGGCGCATCCTCCTCCGGTATGCTGATGTTGAGAATATCGGGAGGGAGTTCGAGGAAAACGGGTCCCGGCCTGCCCAAGGTGGCATATCTGAACGCCATGGAAAGATATTCGGGTATGCGCTTAGTCTCGTAACATGTGGCGGCCCATTTTGTGACGGGCTTCACCATGTCAATCTGGTTCATTTCCTGGAGAGCGCCCTTAAGGTCCTCTTTAATGGGGTGTTTTCCGCACAGCACCACCAGAGGGGCGTTGTCGAGATAAGCGTTGGCGATTCCGGTGAGCGTGTTGGTGAACCCGGGACCGGCGGTTACAAGGCAAACACCAGTCTGTCCTGCATAAACCGACCATGCGTGGGCCGCCATTGCTGCCACCTGCTCGTGACGAACATCAATGGCGCGGATGCGGTACTGCGTGAACCCGTCAAGTATTGCCTCAATGTGACCGCCGGAGAGTGCGAATACCGTTTCAATGCCTTCGACATCCTTCAGATACCGTGCGACAAGATGACCGCCTTTAATAGCCATGCGAGACCTCCTTTGAGAAATTATGCTTTTATATACGGCTTAAACAGCTCCGGTTAACTATCACGCCATTACCAGCTTCACACCGTCGGTAAACCACTGAAGATATGGAACCATGCCTTCAACGCGCACTTTCCCTTCAGCAGCCGCCCTGAAGGTGTCGGCATCGCCGGTTTTTGACGTCATTACCCTAAACGCCGTCTCCGCGTCGGCCCAGACCAGCGCAACGTCGAATTGATTATGCGTGCCGCTCACAGAAGAGAAATCGCCCTTGTCGAAGATAAAGAGACGGCCGGTTTTGCCGTCGGCCGTATTGATAAGAACCCTGATCTGCAACAGACCAAGATGTTTTCTGTAGGCAGTGTTTTTTTTCGCGGCGGATTTCAACTTCTGTGCGAGAATGAAAAGAAGCAGTTTAAACTTCATCGCAACCTCCCTGAGCTTAGTGTGCGCCTGTTGCAGAGGCGCTGTCTATTGTTTCAGGTAAACTTCCTTATAATTTATTCTGGCAAGATCCTGCAAGAGGCGCGAGCCCATGAAACCGGCTGCTCCCGTTACCAGTACGTTCATAATGACTCCTGCAAAGGCATGAGATCGATATCGCCGGTGAGGCGTGCTACGTGCATCATGAATTTGTTATGAAAGACCGGTATCCCGGCGAGTTTACTTTCTATGATCTCGGAGATTATTCCGCAGGTGGAAACCGTGTCCATGTAAGCGTACTTCGTCACGGCGCCTCCGACGGTTTTGATGACGCCGGATTGTATCACCCCGATCCCTGCAGTATTCAACTGCTCGAGCTTCTTATCGAACCCGTTTGCCATGATGCCTATATGGTGCAAGCCCCCGCCCTGTTTTTTCATGATATCTGAATAAATGCATTCCCTGTCTGTCAGCATCTGTATGAGTTCGATTTCCATCCTGCCGCTGAAGGCGAGGGCGATGTCGAGATCGAGGTGAAAGGAATTTCCTTTGAAAACAACATCGTTTGATTTTGTCTTCGACCGGAACCATGGTTTGATATTCAGGTATTTTGAATAATAGCGTACCGCCTTCCCGATGTCCGGCACCACGATGCCGATCTGACCGACCTTCGGGAGATTAATTCCCTTAATGTCCTCCAAGTCCTCTATGTTCATGTAGCCCTCCCTAAAATTATAAACTTCTTGGGTAATTGAACTGTCGTCCCGAACGCAGATAAGGAAGCTTATTACCCGAATACCTCTAAAAAGAGAGGTCTATGTTTGCTGTTACGACCTGTTCAAACACCTCACGCTTGACTATATATCTCATTTATTTTGATGAACCGATTATTTTCTTTCGATTCATGTAGCCCGGTCAAGTTCTTTCCTCACGGCCAGTCCCAGTTTTTCTATGACATAAGGCTTTTTCACGTAGGCGCCTGCGCCAAGGGCCTGGACGGCTTTCACACGTTCCGATTCAGAAAAGCCGCTCACTATAATCGCCCTCTGTTTTGGACAGATCTCAAGAACGCTCCTGTATGTGTCAAGTCCGTCCATACCGGGATCCATAATCATATCCAGAACCATGAGATCAACCCTATGTTCCTTCAGGTATGTTACTGCCTCTTCACCGCTGGAAACGCTTGTTACCCCGTAATTCAGCTTCCTGAGCATCTCTTCCGCCAGATTTCGCTGCCCCTTCACATCATCCACAATCAGTATCGATTCGCCTTTCCCCATGTATTCGGAAATATCTACGGAAGCGGCTTCAGCGGATAATTCCTCCCTTGTCACCGGGAAATAGAGGGTAAAGGCGCTTCCCTTTCCCTCCTCACTCTGGACGTTGATGTAGCCGTTATGATCCTTTACCGTACCCCAGACCACCGCCAGCCCCAATCCGGTTCCGCTTCTCCCCATGATCTTCTTTGTATAAAAAGGCTCAAATATGCGTTTCAGATCGGCCTTATTTATTCCCTCCCCCGTATCGGACACGGAAAGAACGACATAGTCTCCCTCCCGGATCTCATCATATCCGTGAATTGGCTCGTCCAGATACTGATTGGCTGTTTTGATGGTCAGGACGCCGCCTTTCAGCATGGCTTCACTTGCATTGGATACCAGATTGAATATGGTCTTGCCAAGATGCACGGAGGAACCGCTTATGTTCGGCAGGTCGGGTTCGAGTTCGGTCCTTATCTGTATGTTGGGATGGAAGGCGGACAGTTGCTCAAACTCAGGCGCCTTCTTATAATCAGAGATTATACTGTTCAAATTCATAACATTCTTTCCGGCAACGCCCCTTCTGGCAAGAGTCAGCATATCCTGCACAATCGCGGCCGCCTTCTGGCCTCCTTCCATAACATTAAGAAGTTTGGTTCTTGTCGAGTTTGAATGATCCATATCACGAAGCAGTAACTCCGCATAGCCGACCACAATGCCCAGAACATTGTTGAGATCGTGAGCAACGCCGCCGGCCAGCAACCCCAGGGACTCCATCTTCTCCGCACGATTCAGGCGCTCCTCAAGAAGTTGCTTTTCTTCCTCCGCCTGACGGCGCTCAGTGATATCGGTAATATAATTTAAAGTGGCCGGTTTACCTTCCCATGAGATCATAATCGCATGCGAATCCGCCAGCCTGATTGTTCCATCCCGTGCAATAGCCCTGAACTGCTGAACCGGCTGAGTTTCTTCACCTCTCATTCTCTTGATGTGCGCCTCAAACAGCTTTTCCCTGTCTTCCGGGTGTATAATCTCAACAAAGGGCCTTGAGGTAAGGAGATCATCAGAGTATCCGAGAATTTTCAGAGTCATGGGATTGATATATTTCAACAGGCCATCCTGGGCAACGAGGATGGCTTCATTCGCATTCTCTACCACAAGACGATATTTTTCCTCGCTCTTTTTCAAGGCATATTCGGCTTGTAAGCGCGACTCCAGATCGAGGAGAACCACACAAACGAGGAGTGTGCCCAGAGGATATATCAGGATGACCGGTATTGCGATGTTTGAAAAAACTTCATACCTCATGCCGGACGGCAGGGTCATGGTGAGGGCCAGCATGCAGATGTGGACAATGATCCCAAATCCGATCAGATACAAGGGAGCGGCTACATGGGGTCTGCGCCGACGAATATAATGATAAGCAATTCCGATTGCGGCGGACGAAGCAATAACAGAAACCCCCATGATTGCCCCAGGTCCGCCAATCCAAGTTCGATAAACGATGCCCATCAGGGCGGCAATCAGGGCAGTAACCCAGCCGCCGATGAAACCCGCTACACTGATGATAATGGAGCGTCCATCAAAGATAAGGCCCGGTGAAACAATGAGTGGATTCATCATGCCGACAACAGCAACCACACCAAAAAGAAAACCGGAGATCGCCTGGCTGATGCGTGACCCATATTTCCATCTGCGGATAATGAAACTATAGAAAATGCTCAGCGCAATGATGAGGGCGACATTATTGATAAGTGACAAAAAAATCATGATAAAGACATGCCTTTGCCAAGGACTTGGCAGGATAAACTTATGTTTAGTACCCAGCCTGAAAATCGGCCAAATGTCATAAGTGCTTTATTCATACCACCATTATTCCTGAATATCAACGCATTACGGTTTGAGACCCTGCATTTTGGTTTGAGGTTTATGTTTTGTGGGTTTCAGGAAGTTATAATAGTGATTTGATTCAGTGATTTTCCATGATCAACCTACAGGCAAATCCCTTAACCCGCCTATACGATACAACTTATTTTATCTCGTAAAGGTGTGCCTGTCTGGGTTAAATATCCTTGACATAATGGCCGCTTTTCTATCTGGACATGGCGAAGAGTGATGAGGGCAGGAGTTCTCCTCAAAAACCCTGCTTGCCAATCTGATAACTTTTTTGGAAATCAAACCTTTTAAATGCTACCAGACATTCTTCGATCCGCTGTTTCTCTTTCCCGCCTCTCGACTCCCGGGTAGCGTTGCCAGAGTTGCCAAGTCATGAGGGTCGCCTGGAGGGCCTCCCGACTTTTTTTAGCAGTCGTCACCAGTCCCCCATGATTTTCTCCTTGAGCCCACAGCGGTTTGGTGTGATGGCTCGGTGTTGTGAAACTGATACTGACTAAAAAATGCGCCTTTGCATGATGTAAGATTATGATGGATGGCTTGTGTCAATGAAAAAAGATTTGTCTGCGCCTGGATTAAATCCTCTGGCTACCCAGGACGTAGCTGCTCACTTCTGCCGGACAAGCGCACTTGACGCTGCTGTTCAATCGCTCCAGATGCCCGGTGGCCTGTGCAAGTTTCCGGTCGATTGCCGCGTCGTCCTGACCGGGGTCATGATGAAAAAGGTGCAGCGAGCGCACCCTGGCCTTATCGGCCAGCAGGGCAACTTCGCGGGTGCAGGAGTGACCCCAGCCCCTTTTCGCCGGATATTCTTCATCCAGATAAGTGCAATCGGTAATGAGAATATCGGTTTCACGTACAAAATTCACCAGCCTTTCTTCGTATTCAGGATCGAATAAAGAATCGTCGGCGGGGTAACTTTCGTTATCGGTTACGTAGCAAACAGACCGGCCATTATGGGTAATACGATAACCCAGGCAGGTGCCCGGGTGGTTCAGCAGCATACTTTGAATCTCAAAATTGCCAAATCTCAGGGTTTCTTCACGCATGTCACGAAAATATACTCTGGCAGCAAATTCACGTATGGTTACCGGATAATAAACATCATCCATTTGCGCGGAAACGATCTCGCGGAAACTCATATGCCCATGCGCCGGGCCTATGATTTCCACCTCGTTTCCCTGCACGTATAAAGGGGCAAAAAAAGGTATCGCATTGATGTGATCCCAGTGTGGATGAGAAATAAACAGCTTGGCAGTGACTCTATGCTCTTTTTGCGCGGAAAGATGCTCGCCCAGACAGGTAATACCCGTGCCCGCATCAAAAATAAGAATTGGCTCATCGTCAACAGACAAAGAAATGCAAAGGGTATTTCCGCCGTAGCGGAGGGAATTTTTACCGGGCACCGGCAACGTTCCCCGCGTACCCCAGTAACAGAGGGTGATGTCTTTACTCATAACAGACATCACTTCCTGCAAAAATCTTTCCGGATTGGATATCAGGGCTTGTTTGATCAGGAAGGCGTCCGCGCCGACCCCTTTTGCCCGCCGCTTGTCGAATTCATAAGATTTTCCCGTCAGGATGATAATTTTTGTCTGGTCAAGCTCGTTGAGCCTGCGAAAACGTATGCACAGCTCATAACCATCGATTGCAGGCATCATCAAATCCAGCAAGATAGCGTCCGGCTTAAAAGCGAGCACGGCGTCTACGGCGTCCTGCGGGGATGTGGTGGACTGCACCTCGTGCCCGGCATCCCGGAGTATCTGGGTGACTGCCTCTACGATTAAGGTACTATCGTCTATGACGAAAAATCGCATAAGAATTATCCATAAAAGTGTGTCCGCGTTAGTAGTTGAAAGCCTTTTTTAACACATTGTAAGGGCGCTCTCTGCCCGGCTTTGATCTGATATTTTAGAGTTACGCCAAATCCTGTGGTTTACAAAGCCTGGCTCGAAACGATTTTTTGCCCCTGTCTCTAAAAGCGATTCCATGAATACAATCTCTAACCAGCGGGAAATGCGATAGATATTTGGTTCCATATCACAATACAAATACTATTTCAACTTTATCTTCCATATTCGTCTCATCCTGACAATCAGTGACAGGAAGAAACATTGCGTTTCCCCTTTCCTGCCGCTTGAAGTAAATTGAAGATTTCTTCTGTGAACAGCCGGGAATCTTCGACCGTAAGGAATGATTATTATCAATATACGATTTGCTCGCATTCCACGTATATAATCTGCGGGGATTTCGCTTTCTTTTATGGTTCAAGCGGTTCTTCTCTGCCTATGGCAGACCGGGGTTAATCATCTCCGGCCTGATGATGGACTTTTTACGAATCTATTAATGATTATCCACCTGCTTTTTATGTTCAATAAAATATTCGATAGTATCATTTCGGCCCGATCAAGCTCATGGCCCGTTCTGCCAGGGCCGCGATGGTAAGGCTGGGGTTTGCGCCGACATTGGCGGACACGGCGGAACCGTCAATGACATACAATCCCGGATAGCCAAACACCTGGTGCGAGGTGTCGATGACGCCGGTTTCAGCCGAAGACCCCATGTGACATCCTCCGAGGATGTGGGCGGTGGTAGAGGTGTTCCCGATACTCTCCGTCAGCACGTTTAACGGCTGGCCGCCGGTCACCTCGCCAAGGGTCCGGGCCGCCTGGTTTGCCACCTGCAGATAGGTCGGGGCTGATTTCCCTTCGACAGCCCTTGATTTTAAACCTCTTCTAAACAAAAATGAGGCCTTGCGGCCATGTGTAAAGGATATCTGGTTATCTATGTGCTGCATTACGGTAAGCACCGTGATCCGTTTATGCCAGTTTTTGGCAAACAGGTTTTTTGCCATTGAGACGGGATGGGCCGCAATCGCGACCAGCGTTTTAAAAGAACGCGCCTTCGGGTTGGGATGATCCACTATGGGACCGAAGAAGAACTTCATGAATGTGTATCCGATGGGAAAGCGGTTTTGGGTAATATGGGTATTGTCATCCGGATAAAAGTGGGACGAGATGGCGGTCCCGTACGTCAGGTCCATTTCTGTTTCAGGCGACAGCACGCCGACAATGGCCTCGCTGTTGGTACGCACCACCCTACCAATTTGCGAGGATATGGCAGGAAGAGTTTTGGCCACATCTCGGCTGTGAAACAGGAGTTCAAGCGTGCCTAACACGCCTGCTGCCACAACCACATATTTTGCTTTCAGCGGCGGGTATTTGTAAAAAGGTTTAGCCGGGTGTTTGAGTTTGAGGAGATAGCCGCCATTTTCCATTGGGGCTATGCTTTCGACTTTCCGCTTCGGCAAAATGGCCGCACCCAGACGCTGGGCAAGATAGAGGTAGTTTTTATCCAGCGTGTTTTTGGATCCATGCGGACATCCTGTAAGGCAACGGCCACAAAGGAAACAACCGGCGCGATGGGGACCGCTGCCGTTGAAAAACGGGTCGGGCGCCATAACCTCGGGTTTGCCGAAATAGATGCCATTTGGCGTGGGACCATAAGTATTTCCAGCGCCCATTTTTTCCGCGGTCTTATTAAGATATTGATCCTGGATGTCACTGTTGGGGTTGGGAGTAACACCCAGCATTTTTTCCACTGTATCACAATGGGGGGAAAGTTCCTTTTTCCAGTCAATCCCCAAACCGCACCATGCCGAATCACGATAAAAATCATCTTTGGGACGCAGAAGGACTGCGGCGTAAACAATACTTCCGCCACCTACCCCGATACCCCGCACCAGAGTCACATGCCGGAAAAAATCCTGTGAGAAATATCCGGTACAGCCCAGTGAAGGCAGCCAGTTAAGCCGGCGCACGTCAGTGTCACCTTCCTCCATATCCTCAGGCGTCACCCAGTTTCCCTGCTCCAGAATCGCCACGCGATATCCTTTTTCAGATAGACGGAGCGCAGAGACGCTCCCGCCGAACCCGCTGCCGATAATTGCTACGTCGTAGTCCATAAAGGTCCTTTCCGGAATTATTAATATGCGTCCTCGCGCAGATCTGTTTAAGAACATATATAATTCTGTCTGTCAACTTTCTTGATTCCGATCTTCGGAGATATTGCATCAACAAACATTTGCCGGCCAGGAATACGCTTAGCCTTCTGCATCAACTACTGTCCGATCTGCAAGCTCAGCGTGGTTTATGATTAAAAAGAACCCCATAGGGATTATCTGCCTGGTAATGCCTTCTTGAGTTTTTAACAAAACAGGCCCTTCAGAGATATTTCTGAAGGGCCTGTTAATTTTAGCAACCTGACGCGAGCGGTGGGAAATGCGCTCGTTGTTTCGGTTCAAACTGTGATCAAATGTTTATTCGCAGATGAAGTTAGCTTCGCTGCGGCGGTTTTTAGCCCTGCCTTCCCTGGTTTTATTGTCGGCAACCGGCTTGGTAAAACCAAAACCCTTGGTGGCAATGCGACCGGCATCAATCCCAAAGTTTTTAATGATGTAATTACGCACATTTTCAGCACGACGCTTCGAGAGCCTTGCGTTCACCGCCTCTCCCCCGATGTTGTCGGTATGCCCTTCGATGGTGCCTTTGGCTTTGGGGAATTCTTTCAGGAAGTTACCCACCTTGTTGAGTTCATTGTGGAATTCTGGCTTTATGTCAGCTTTATTAAAATCAAATTTGATGTCAAGAACTGTCGGACCACAAAGTTTGGCAGGCGCCGCCTTCTGCGCGGGAACAATAACTTCAGGACAGCCATCCTTATCGACCTTGGTGCCGATGGGAGTACCAGGACATTTGTCAAGGTAATCGTAGACACCGTCTTTGTCGGAATCAAGAGGACAACCATCTTTATCAACTGCGACGCCGGAAGGAGTCCCCGGACACTTGTCAAGAGTATTTATTACACCATCACCATCCGTATCTGACGGTTGAGCAGTAACCGAAGCCGGCACAACTCTGGCAGACTCTCTTGGAGGACAAAGGGCTTTGGCTTTTTCCATAGCCTTCTTTGCCAGAGCTACCCCTTCTTCCGTACGGCACGACCTGAATACATCATAGGCATTGTTCTTCGCATCTTCGGCAGCTTTAAATTCAACAGGGCAGTCTTTATCCTTCCCTGCCTGCCGGGCTACTTCTATAGCCCGGTCTGCCTCCTGCATTTCAGACCGGATATAAATACCCGTAATATTGCCTCGTCCATTATTTACTTCGTAACCTGCACATCCGAATAATGTTACCGCTGAGATCACCGCTATCAGAATAGATGTAATTATTAATTTAGTTGTCATCTTCATTTTTACCTCCGTTAAGTTTACGTTTAAGACAGAAACTTATTATCATATATATAAATAATTAACAACATAATTACCCGTTAAAGTCTGCATCGATGCATTTTCATAACATATTGACCCGGATCAGGTTCGCGCTACCTTTATGCCGGATGCCGCCCAGGCTGTAAGCAGATTTTTCTTGGAATTCTCCAGGAGCCCCGTAAGTCCTCCAGTTTTGACATCGTCCTTTTCCTTTCGGCACATCAGAAGTAGTTCGCTTGCGCTCGCCTCCCTGAATCTTACCTGACAGGGTCGTGCCCTGCCTTTTCCTTACCGCTCACCACAATGGCTCTTTACCACTGTAGATTAAGACGGTTTTAAGCCAGCTCCTGCAAGCCGGCTTCGAGAGACCTCCCCTTATCTATTGTGCAGCCCGTGGTGCACTTACGGATTGAAAGAGAGTACGTAAAGCAGCACCAGGGTCGGGTTCATTTGCGATCCGGTGGAGCGACTTGATACCAGTTAGCAGGCTTTTTCCCTTCTTGCCGCCAATTGCGCAATCCCAAGAATGAGGAAAGTGAGTGAACTGCCCAGCAGGAATGCTGCAAAAACCGCACTGTGCAGCAGGGACGCTTCGGTTTTGTACCAATTGTTCAGCCGAATTTTTATATCGTCAGAAACCACTCGGTGCGATTGCCCTGCCTTGTCAGTGGCGGCCAATGATCCATGATCGAGATGATCATGCAACAGTTCTCCATTTATGAATATTTGGAACTCCTGGGTTGTTTTATGTAGCGGCAAAGCCAATGACATGGGCGTCCACCAAATATCCTTATTGCCCCACATTACTTGTCCATACTTAGCGGCAAACTGAAAACCAGCGGTAGTAGTCCCAATAATTCCGATAAGCAGCAGCGCGTTGATTTTCTTATTCATTGTTAATTGGCCTCCTTTTGCAAATACTTTGCCTCATTCAAGAAGTTGAGCATCGTGTTCGGGTTCTTGCTTAATTTTTTCTCCGAAGCCTTTTGAAGGCGCTGAAAACAGCGCAGAAGATGCCCCCTGCGACCAAATAAAATGCTACTGATGGAATATAATACATTCCGAAACTGCCGGCTGCGTCACCGCCGAAGTAGTTAATCAATCCATAGTAATCCATAGCAACGGTCAGCGCTGTAACGCACATTATCGTGGCAGCATAGACAACGACAAGAATGAGATAGCGTTTCCAATGCCCACTCCGATTCCATAAATATAGTCTGGCGTCAAAGAAACCAAGAAGGAGACCGGCAAAGGTAAAAACAACTAACGCGACGAGGAACGTAAGGTACGACCTAAGATTGGTAACGATAGAGTGAGCCATGAGTGAAGCTATGAAGAACGGCACAATCCACCACGACATCAAGATAAGATACGTTCCTGGATTATTTAGCAGTCTTTTCATCTTCTGTGATTTCTACTTAGTTCCCATCCGGAAATGGCCCTTTTGTGCGATCTCTGTATCAATCTGCGGGATTACTTGTGCGGCATACATTGCGTATGCCTCCGCGCAATCCCTTGATTTCCTTGAGCTTGCCCAAAATTGCCTATTTCCGAATTGGAAACGCAATAGTGTCTATCTTTAGTTTCCGGATGGACACTACTTAGTTTCATTCTAAAAGAGATAGATTTATCTAAAATAATTGTCAATTCATTTCTTTCTAGTACATCATTTATCCATAATATCATGATATATTGGATAAATACATTATCAGTTATTGTACAAGCGCAGATGGCTTAATATTTATAATCATCGATAATTCCTCGGCATTTGGAATGTTTCAGGAGGTTAAGACCTTTTTTCAAATCCGCTTAAAATCGGGTGAACCCCAAACGGTGTCTTCAAGCCTGCGGGCGCACCCTGGTTCTTCCCCGGCTGATTATGACTTTTTGACAACCAGACCCACGCCTGCAAGGAGCAGCAATGCCCCAGCGTATCCGGGCAGAGTAATGCTTTCCGAAGAAAGCCAGGGAAGTTTCTGAAAAGAAAGAACACCTGCAACAAGGAGGGTGATCAGCGGATTCAGGACGATTATTGCGCTTACCTGGTTGGCCGGCAGCAGCTTGAAGGCTTCACCAAGAGTGCCGTAAGCAACAAGAGTATTGGCGCCCAGAAAGATCAGGGTCAGCCAGTCCGTATATGTCAGTCCCTGAAATTCGTGAAAAACGGCCAGCGGGGAGAACATCATTGCGGCAACAAGGTAGATCAGCAAATTGGTCTGCTGAGGAGCCCAGAATCGGACAAGGTATTTCTGGCATACTGCAAAAATTGCCCAGGCAACGGCTCCGAAAATTATCCAGAGGTTGCCTGTAGTGTATTGCTGGGAAGAGATCACAAGATTATGAAGCTGATCCCGGTAAAACAGCACAAAGCCTGCCGCTGCAATGAAAAAGCCGGTCTTTTGAAGGATGGTCAGGCGTTCCTTGAAATAATAAACCCCCGCAACTACCACCAGAAGCGGAGCGATCTGGATCAGGATCTGGGTATTGCTGGGAGATGTCAGATCAACGCCTCTTGTAAACCCGAAGTAATTACCGCCTACGGCAAGTCCTGCGACTATTCCCAGAATCGGCGGGATTTTAAAAATTTCAAAAAACTGCGGGCGGTTGATGCTATAGTAAGCCGCCAGAAATACAAATGAAAATGTAAACCGGAACCAGATGATGGTATTGCCGCTGAACCGCTGAAGCGCATATTTGAGCACAACGGCCAATATCCCCCACAGGACGGCCGTTATGCTGATCATCAGTATGCCTTTAGAATGATTGGACATGAAGATTTTTTTGCGCCTTTTATGTCTTTGCGGCTAAGTATGAAAAATTAACTTCCAACAAATTCATTGATTATAATGAACCAGTTGGAAGTCATATGCGAACGGATTTTAAATTTTTGGGAAACAGATTTTTAAAGAACTGAGCGTTAAAAATCACAAGCCTTTGAGGGCATCAGCCCAAACCTTCTTGTGATTTAGCGAAGTGATTTAAAAATCCCCAAAAAGCTCATTAAGAGAGCATATTCAGACTTTCAACGAGTTCGTCGAATATAGATTGCCGCAAAGCGGCACAAAATTGCTTTTTGCGAAGCCGTTGTTTCAAATAAAAAAGGATCCGGAGCTATTTCCCGAACCCTTGATATTGTCTGGCGGGGACGACGAGACTTGAACTCGCGACTTCCGGCGTGACAGGGCGAACCGGAGAGTATTTCGCCTGATTTTTCAGTTATTTACATCCGTCAAAAGCCGTCTGGGGCAGTTAAAAGCCGTCTAAAAAGCCGTCTGGAACTATGTTAATCCCACCAAATTTATCCGAACACTTCCGTAATTGATACCTGTCAGAACTTGCGTTAAACAGGCACCTTGTATTTTTCTATTACAGTCTACTGTGAAAGGCAATAAAAAAAGTTCTAAAAACAATACTGATATAATAGTATAATAATAACAAAATATTACAATACCAGTATCCCGTTATCCTCATTCTATAAATTATTGGTCTTCCTGGCATCCTTCACCTACCTTGTTTTTTATCAAACTTGGGCGACCCAGTGCTAAAAGATTAGACAGGGAAAGAACAGGACACAATTGCGGTGAGAGACTGCTATATCAGGGAGGACGGGATACTGATAGTAGTTAATGTATCATAACATATTAAATATAATAACATTATTACTATATAAAGGCTGGACATTGAATTCTTTCTGCTGTATGACTAATTACCTGAAAGTTGTAAATTGTACATTTTCATTGAAATAGTAGATTTGAAATATAAATCCTAATATGATATCAAAGGTATGAGAGGGTGTAAATAGTTCCGTCCTATATAGCAATGCTGGAAGTAAATATGCGCAGGCTGGCTGACAAATATCCCATTCTTTATAATAGAGCTGGGTTATTTATTACAGATTAGGAGGGAGTGGAGGAACTATACCGATACGTTTAACAATAATGTAAAGTGGGAGTTTTGATCAGTCACGCCCTTCACTAATTCGTGATGGTTTTAAAATTAGCAATTAGATTAATGTTGCAGAAAGTAGAGGATGATTAATTCTGAATTTAAGGGGTGAGCTATGATTAAGATGTCAAAATTTGTGATAGGTGTACGACCCTCAACGAAAATGTTCCGCCTATCATCCTTATCGGGACTTGTTGTGGATGACATATTGGCAGCGAGAGGTAAAAATCCTTTAAGTGATGAATACTACAAAAAAGTTTCGGTTAACATTCAGGGTATAGGAGAAGTCCGCCTAATAAATGATAATAATTCAAATAGCTTGGTTCTGAATTGGAATGATGTAATATTTTCAAAAGAGACTGTCGATGACAAAGAGAAAATTCATATTGATAGCGCAGTCGAGGAATTTGAAAAAGTATGGAAAATAATAGATACTACTATGAAAATACGAGATGTAAGGCGAATTGGTATCTTTACAGAATACCAAATAGGTGTTGGAGTGGATGATGTGAGCAAGCGTTTACTCAATACATTAACTACCATAAAAAAACCTGCTCATGCAGCAAAATTCAGCCTTACATATGAAGAACGTCGTCCGACAGTAGAGGGGATAGCACCAGACATTGAAAAAAGCGATATGTTCAACATTATATATTCTTATTATGACGGTGAATTAGATGCAACTAATCCTCGAAAGCAAACAATAAAAGCTGATTTAGATGTACAGCGTTATTTTTACCCGTACACATCATCCACATCGAGTGAGGTCTTAAAGCTAAAAAAAGTCTTTATTGAAGAAAAGAAGAAGCTATACGATTTCTTGCATGATAAGGGGATTGTAGCAAATGGGTAAGCGTAAACTTAATAAAGTACCTGATCAACGTCAACGTTATAAAGATTATTTAAATAACATATCTGATACCCATTCAACTTTCGACAGCACAAGACAGGATGATTTAACTGATACCTATAATGCTTATGTAGAAGTACCACCCCCGATCAAAGATAAAGATGAGGGCGGAAGATTTATCAGTATTCACGAGTTTAATGTTACTTACAAGGTGGCATCTGTTATTTGTGGCATAGTCATAGTCGTGGTAATTCCTTTAGTATGGTTTTTTTCGACACTCAATTTCAATGTTCATTCACTACAAGTTGATGTTAAGATTTTAAAAGAAAAAATCGAAACGCTGTGGACGGATAACATCCTACAAAAAGATAAGATCGACACAATCGAAAAACACTCTCTTGAAGAGCATAATAAAGATTATACCCCATCTCATCTCAAAAAAAGATAATATGTTTTATTTATGGAAATAGTAAAATACGATGAACTTCAATACATGAAAACAGACAAAATATTTAGAATTATCGCTCCTTTGATGGCAATCTATATGGCAGGCTGTGCCTCGACATATCAACTTTCAAGAGGAATAGACAAGAAAGACATCGCACCCTTCAAATACACCGCATACGAGAACAAAGGGCAAGAACTCTTCCTATTTGACAAAGCCGGCGGACTGGAAGCCGAGCTGGGCTCCGAATGGGAAAAACTACCGAACGCAAACCTATCAGACTTCACCTCAAACCCAAGATTTAAAGCAGAAGAGATAGTCACAACCAACAGAGAAACAAAAACGACAACTCAGGAAGCAATAGTCTTTTACATAGGACTTGACGGGAACACATATGCGCTCTCTTCACACGACGGCAAGTTTAAAATAGAAAAGAAATCAGACGGTGGCGGTGGTGGAGGTGGGGGTGGTGGAGGTGGAGGTGGTGGTAGTGGTGGGCAATGATAATTATAAATATAAAGGAGATGACATGCACGAAAGACATAAATTGACACGAAAATATCTTATGAGTTTGACAGAAGGATTATACTTGGTCAGCAATCTTTGGCATAATTCTACGCAACCATATTTTGCCGAAAATGTTGCCCCAATAAATTTAAGGGAAAAGCAATGGGATAGGATTAAAAATGTTAATGCAGATCAAAGGTTATGTAATGTTTTTAAATCTAAGAAGGAACATACAAAATGGCGGGAACAATTTAATAACAATATAAAAGAGGACAATATACGGCGCATGATGTATGATAACGGTCGACTACCTCCCTCGACAAGACCATTCTAAACGCTGAACAATGAAAATCATGTCTAATAAACAAAAAGGAAAGTAAGTGTTCCTTTGTGCCCATGATATCGTAAAACACTTTGACGAAGGAAGGTGTCATGAAATTCAGTAGTAGTATTATAATATTGTAATTACAGCAGGATACAAACCATACCAGTATCCCTTCACTCAAATCATTTTTTGCCTTCCAGCATATTATCAATAACAGCCAACATTCAAACTTTATTCTGCCGTTTATTCTCTATATACTTAAAAATCTTGATGTCCATAAGGATTTATAATATTAATTTATAGTTATCTGCTCTCTTTACTAATTTGGGCACCATAGCCTATAAATGAATAAATAGCGTATGGTGTCCATTTATACTTTTTTGATTGAGGAGGGATAAAATGGGAAACAACTCTTACAGCCGAAATGATTTGGTCTATACTTGCCCTGCTTGTAAAACTCCCCATACATTAGAAGATGCTCAAAATCAGGCTGTAACAAAAGGAGTTGCTCTCGCAATCTGCGGGGAAACAATTTTTCAGGTTATTGACTGCCTCAAACCAGAATGTGGCGGAAAAGTTGAATTGCGTAGCGATACCAACAATCCAGCCCTGGATGTAAGAAACCTAATACTGGTCCCTGATAATAATGGGTCGGTTAACGGTGTAGAGCAAGCGAAAGTTTTATTGGATAGAGAAAAATGGCATGACTATCTTAAATTTCAAATCATTCCTGCTTGGGATGAAGATAGTATTAGTGTCCAAGAATTCAAAGACTATTATAACAATCCAGCTCTGGATGAAGATTATTTCAGTATAGATCGGGATGAAGATAGTATCAGTGCCCAAGAAGACATAGACAATTATAACAATCCAGGTCGGGATAATTCCCCAAAAAATATTCAAGAATTTATCACCAATTGCTCTTTCGTTAATCCTTTCGATATTCCTCTATTCCTTACTGAAGACGACTTCTATGACCGCCTTAATCAAGAACGATCAACAAAAGAAATCAGACTGCGTCGCCTTGTTCCTGATACACCCAAATTCAGAAATTTACTTATCATATTAGCCCCCGATCAAATCACAGAAATTATCGGCAATAACGCCACTGTGGCAGACGGCACATCTCTACATGACCGTACCACAAGAAGACAAACATGGAAGAGCCTTATAGAAAAAGCCGAAGGTCAGACCTTCGCAGAAGCAGTGAATAATAAGCTGATTGCCAATAACATTGAACCTCCCGACCCATCGGAAATCAATAATTTGGTCGAAAAAGAACTTTTTTACAAAGCATCTCCCTCCAGGGAAACACTTTGGTATATTGTTCTTGAAAAGGGATTTTCTGAAAATCATGATGGCTTTTTCAAAAAAATATTTCGGTCCATTTTTCATCCAATAACCACAGAACTTGCCCTCGCCAATAATCGTGAAAAACTTTTAAGCTGGCATTCAGAAGTTAAAAAAGGCAGAGCCCTATTCGTCGATGCCCCGATGGGATTGGGAAAAACATATTCCATAGTCGAGGTCTTGGCTTCCAATCCGCATCTTTCCGCGGTCATCTTTATGCCGACCAATAAACTATGTGAAGAAATGATAGAAAACCTGAAAGAAAGGATAGCAGTAGTAAAAAAAGTATCGGCTGATTGGGGATTTATAGAGTACAAAGAAGAGAGAAAGGATGAAAGAGGTGAGTGCGTCCGTGATGATAACGGGATATGTTTGTATAGGTTTAAGCGAGATTTTCTCAAAGAAGAGGTTTATTTCGTCGATGGAATTAACCCACAGGAATGCCCAAAATACAAAGATATAATTTCTTTATACCAAAAGAACTGGTTTAAAAAGAGATCGATATGTAAAGAATGCGGATTACTCATAAATTGCCGATTTAGACGACATGATGAAAACGCCTATTATTCCCGTATAATAATTACAACTCATCATCAATATGATAATAAAAGGTTTAATCATTGGGACAAGAACGGCAAAAAAAAACCAAAACCAAGAGATTTGTTCATTATCGATGAAGATATTGTATTTTCACAGTTATACCAGCCAATCACTACTAATTACCGTCAGTTAAAAGCATTTGTTGGAACAATAAACAGTTATCTTCAGGAAGATAATAGTACCACAGATTTGAGGGAGAGCATTGACCTTCTGTTCTCCCGTATTAGCGTATGCGAAAAAACCTCCATAATTCGTGCCATAGACCCCAACTTTGAATTTCCTAAAAGCCTCATCAATGATTGGGAAAACTCTTTACGTGGACAGGAGCAAATCATGCCTGAATATATCCAGTGGTCAGGTATAGTCGCAAATTATCTGAAGGTTATAGAACATGCCGTCAAATTTGGTGCTGTCGTGGGAAAGTGGGGTAAGGGCAAACGAAAGAAAATTCATCTTCCCAACCCCAGGTCATATGATCTGTCAAAAGCTCCTCCCCATGTGTTTTTCGATGGCACGATGCCCGATGTTGACTTTTTAAGCAAAAAATTATGCGGAGTTGAATTTAAAATATTTAGAATTGCCGAAAAATCCATTTGGGAAACAGAAATTCGTCAGAATACCAACTCTGACCTTCCCCAAAGATGGGTTAAACGGGATAAATCGAATGTTCAGGATTTTTTGAAATCCATCATTAATAACCTCTCTCCTGAAAAAAAGATATTCTTAATCACAACAAAAACAATTACCGATGAGTACTTAAAAGAATTTATTGAAAACGAATTTTCGGACAGACGTTTGGTTTCTGGTTATTACGGAAACATACGTGGAATAAATGATGCCAAAGATTGTGATGTAGGAATAATGCTTGGAAGTTTCATGCCGTCAGACGCAGTTGAAATAGCCATGGCTCTTGAATTTATTGACCCTGCCAATCTGGAAAAGGACCATACGCTTACAGAAAACAACCTCTGGTCCTGGAGGAATACGAATGGAGTTCGTGTATACAGGGACAAGTTTGCCGTAATTGGTGAGATGGCAAAAGCCTTTCGACATTCCGAGCATCGTCAGGCTTTAGCGAGAACACGATACTTATTTCATGATACTGATTTTTACATTATTTCAAAAGATAAAGTATCGGCTTATGACCCATTCTTGTCAAAACCTATAGATGAGCAATTTCATGCCGACATTTTTCCTCCCAGACGGGAACGACGCGAAAAAAAACAAAATTATGATAAAGTAGTGAAAAAGGTTTTAGAGTGGCTCGAAGAAAATGATACGGTAAGAGCAGTGGATATCAACAAAACATACGGCATCGGAAGACATAACGTCAGCAAAAAGTTAAAGAAAATGTGTGAGAATGGTCTATTGGTATTGAAAAAGGGTGCCAGGAAAACTTATCAGCTTGCCGAGAAACCGAAAAATGAGGAGGATAGCCTATAGATTTATATATATAGGGTAAGGCATACATTTGTCTTGCCAAATTTTTCGCCACACAATCACAATGAAAATTACATCACAAAAAAGTAGTGTAGCAGGCACCCCTTTATATTCTAATACACTTAAAGACACTGTGTGTCGTAGAATTCATTAGTAGTTTTATAGTATAATGATTACAGTAGTATATAAACGATATACCAGTATACCGCTCCTTACCCCATTCCTTGTATTTCAGCATTAAAGAAAAAGCGGTAAAAAACAGAATAACAGTATAAAAAACCGTTAAAACAGGGTTAGGGAGCACTGGTATTTGATTATACTACCAAATATATTTTAAGGCTATTCTATTCCTTGCCGTTATGTTTATTTGGCTGTTCCAGGGAATTATAGGCTGATAACTGGTTCTGGTCTGGAGTTGAAAAGGTCATTATAATGGTGTTCCTGATAAATTTGATTTGGGTGGGGTGGGCTGGTTTTGGTCTGGAGGGGCTTTAACAAGGCGAAGATTTTAGCGCGCCCGCCAAAAAAAAGGAATGCTTTTATTTTTTCTGGGGAATAGTAATGGTGCTTTTTCAATCAGTTCATTAAAATTATTGTCATATCGAGCCATATGTGCTTTAACATATTTATATATCGGTGTATTTAACACCTCTTGCCCCACAGCCCTTGTTAAACATATCAGAACAGAGGAATTTCAAGCGAATGAACAACTTCCAGGACAAAGCCAACTTCATATGGCAGGTAGCAGACGATATTTTACGAGGTACGTTCAAACAGCACGAATATGGCGATGTGATTTTGCCCTTTGTTGTTCTGCGACGGCTTGATTGCGTTCTCAATGGTAAAAAGGATGATGTCATCAAGACCTATGAAAAGTTCAAGGATAAGTTGCCGGACCCCTCGGCTGTCTGTCTTCAAGCCACTGGCGGATTAAGGTTTTACAATACGTCCCGATATGACCTTCAACGCCTTACCCAAGATGCCAGTAATATCGAAGCCAACTTCTACAACTACATTAGCGGGTTCAGTAAAAACGTTCGGGAAATCATTGACAACTTCGCCATCGAAAAAATCGTGAGCAAATTGGCTAAAAACGACCTCTTGTTCATGATGGTGGATAAATTTACAGAAATCGACCTTCACCCGGATTTAGTCAAGAACCATGAGATGGGCGAAATCTTTGAGGAATTGCTACGGCGATTTTCAGAAATGTCGAATGAGACGGCAGGGGAGCATTACACCCCCCGCGAGGTTATCCGTCTCATGGTCAATCTGCTCTTTGCGGAACATAAGGAAGGGCTTCAAGGTAAAGGCATCGTTCGTTCCGTCTATGACCCTACCTGTGGGACTGGTGGTATGGTGACCACTACCAGAGACCATATTCATAAAAACATCAACCCAGACCTTGAAGTCATCATGTTTGGTCAGGAACTAAACGAGCAAACCTATGCTATTGCTAAATCAGACGTGCTTATGACCGGTGGGGAGCCGGACAATATCCAACTGGGCACCAGTTTTTCACAAGACCAATTCAAAGGGAAACGATTTGATTTTATGCTCGCCAATCCGCCGTTCGGTGTAAGTTGGAAAAAGGAAGAGAAATTTATACAGAACGAAGCCGATGACCCCAATGGACGCTTTCATGTCGGCTTGCCAAGGGTGAGCGATGGTGCGATGCTTTTCCTGCTTCACATGATTTCGAAGATGGAGCCCACCGGAAGTCGTATTGCTATCATTCACAATGGCTCTCCCTTATTTACCGGAGATGCCGGTTCCGGTGAAAGCAACATCCGCAAATGGATTATTGAAAATGATTGGCTCGAAGCCATTGTCGCCTTGCCTACGGAACTGTTTTTCAATACCGGTATTGCCACCTACATCTGGATTGTCAGCAATCGGAAACCTTCTCGCCGCCGGGGGAAAATTCAACTTATCAATGCTGTCGATTTTTTTCAAAAGATGCGGAAAAGTTTGGGTAGCAAACGAAACTACATCACCGATGAGCAGATACAGCAGATTACAGAAATCTTTACCGGCTTTGAGGATGGTGAATACTGTAAGGTCTATGACAACGAGCATTTCGGCTATACCAAAGTGACAGTTGAACGCCCGGAAATGAAAAACGGCAAGGTGGTCAAGGACAAAACCGGTCATCCCAAGCCGGATACGTCCTTACGGGATTATGAAAAAATACCGCTTAAAGATGACATCGATGCTTACTTTAAACGTGAAGTCATGCCCCATGTGCCTGATGCCTGGATGGACCGAAGCAAGGATAAAATAGGATATGAAATCAACTTCACCAAGTATTTTTACAAATATAAGCCGTTGCGGTCTCTGGATGAAATAAAGGCGGACATACTGACCCTGGAGGGAGAGACAGATGGATTGCTGAAGGAGATACTGGCGTAATGAAACGGTATCCGGCATATAAAGATAGTGGAGTGGAATGGATTGGAGAAATTCCAGAGCATTGGGATAGTTGGAGGATAAAATCTATTGTCAAAAACTGTGTTAATGGTCTTTGGGGAGACGATTTAAAAGGTGATGATGGGGACGTTGTCTGTGTTCGAGTTGCCGATTTTCAATATAATTCGCTTTGTGTCAGCAATAACAATTTCACCATAAGAAATATCCCGATAGACCAACAGAATGGGAAAATCTTAGCCCCTTCCGATTTGTTAGTCGAGAAGTCAGGTGGAGGTGAAAAACAGCCTGTTGGAAGAGTTGTAAAATATGGGCGACCAGAGAAAGCGGTATGTTCGAATTTTATCGCAAAAATTACAACAGACAACAAGAAAGTGGATAGTGTTTTTTCTCTCTACTATTTTAGCGATATTTACGCGAAACGGGTCAATACAAGGTCAATAAAGCAAACAACTGGAATTCAAAATCTGGATTTTTATGCTTATTCAACGGAAAAGATGCCTATCCCTTCAAAAGAAGAGCAACAATCCATCGCAAACTTCCTCGACCACAAAACCCGCCTCATAGACATCCTCATCGAAAAGAAACAGAAACAAATCGAACTGCTCCAGGAACAACGGACAGGCATCATCAATCATGCTGTGACAAAAGGGCTGAACCACAACGTCAAGATGAAGGAGACAGGGATTGAATGGTTGGGAGAGGTACCGGAGCATTGGAAGACCGCCAAATTAGGATATTATATATCAATATTATCTGGATATGCTTTTCCTTCAACGGATTTCACACAGAATGCATCTGATAACAGACTGCTGCGAGGTATCAATGTTGGAGTATCTGAAATTAGATGGGATGATACGGTGTATTGGAAAAGAGAAAAGGATGATTGCTATGACCGGTTCGAATTAAAAGCCGGCACATTAGTTGCTGGGATGGACCGTCCGTGGATTAAAAAAGGCGTCCGCGTTGCCATAATCAGCGAAATAGACTTGCCATGCCTATTGTTACAGCGTGTTGTTGCAATTAATACATCGAAAGACCTCGTTAAAGAATACCTTTATAGGATATTATCATCTCAACTATTCATAGATTATTTCACTCCTTCTACGACGGGTGTTAGTGTGCCTCACATCAGCCCTGAACAAATATGCAACTTCAAAATTCCGCTGCCTCCATTTAACGAACAACAATACATTGTTACGTTCCTCAATCGCGAAACCACCAAACTTGAAAATCTAATAGATATAAACATTAACATCATTGAACAACTTCAAGAATACCGCACCACGCTTATCTCCGAAGTCGTCACCGGTAAAATAGATGTGAGAGAAGAGGTTATTCCATGACAGCCCTATCATACCTGGAACAGAATTTTGAAGAACACATAGAACAGCACCTGTTGAGTTCCGGCTACCACAGTCGACTTCCTTCTGAATACGACAAGGAACAGTGCCTGATACCCGCCGAAGTCATCAAGTTCATCCAAACATCACAGCCCAAGGAATACGAAAAACTCCAGACCCAATTGGGAACCGACACCGATACCAAAATCATATACCGCTTGTCCAATGACCTTGCTAAACTTGGTGCCCTCTATGTATTGCGTAAGGGTTTCAAAACAAGGGGCTGTCATTTCAAGATGGCATTTTTTAAGCCGGTGAGTGGCATGAACCCGGAAGTCCAGGTCTTTTATAATCAAAATCGTTTCAGCATCGTTCGGCAACTCAAATACAGCAAGAAAAACGAAAACTCGCTGGATATGGGCATTTTTCTAAATGGCATTCCCATTATCACCGCCGAGTTAAAGAATTCTCTCACCGGTCAGTTCGTTGAAGAAGCCATCAAACAATACAAGAGCAACCGCGACCCGAAAGAACCGCTGTTTAAGTTCAAACTGTGCCTTGTTCATTTCGCTATCGGCAGTGAGAAGATTTTTATGACCACCCGGCTCCAGGAGGACAGTACCCGCTTCCTGCCGTTCAACCGCGATACCGAAAACCCCATCAACCCAATGGGACATCAAACCGCTTACTTGTGGGAGGACATCCTTCAACAGGACACCTTGCTCGACATCATCCATAACTATCTTCACGTTCAGAAAAACTCGGAAAAATATTACGACAAAGAAAGCGGTTCCATCAAAGAACGTGAATATGAGGTGTTCATTTTCCCCCGCTACCATCAACTGGATGCCGTCCGAAAAATCCTATCTGCTGTTCGAGAAGAAGGCGTAAGCCATGACTATTTAATCCAGCACTCGGCAGGGTCCGGCAAATCGAACTCCATTGCTTGGCTGGCTCATCAACTGGCAAGTTTCTATCAAAAGGCAACTGACACAGACCGCCTTTTCGACACGATAGTGGTGGTAACGGATAGAAGGGTGCTCGACAAACAACTTCAAAACACCATCAAGCAGTTCGAACAAGTTCAAGGCGTGGTCAAGCCCATAGAAAAAAACGCGGCTCAACTCAAAGAGGCGTTGGAAAAGGGCAAGGACATCATCATCACCACCCTTCAAAAGTTCCCTGTCATTTCCAAAAGCATGACCGACTTAAAGGGCAAACGCTTTGCGGTCATAATCGATGAAGCCCATTCCAGCCAGACCGGGGAGGCATCCAAGCACCTTAAAAAGGTCTTAACCGCCAGTCTTGAAGATGCCGAGAAGGAAGACCAGATAGAGTTTGACCTGGAAGATGAAATCATCAAGGAAATCAATTTTCGCGGGAAACAACCGCACATCAGTTATTTTGCCTTCACCGCCACACCCAAGGGAAAGACCCTGGAACTGTTTGGTCGCAAAGACCCATTAGACGGGCACTTCAAAGCCTTTCACATCTATTCCATGCGACAAGCCATCGAGGAAAAGTTCATCCTGGATGTGCTCGAAAACTACACCACTTTCAAACGCTATTTCAAACTGGCGAAGAAGGTGGAAAGCGACAAGGAATATGAAAAAAAGAAAGCCCTGCGACTGCTGATGTCCTACGTGGATTTACATCCGCATGAAATAGATTTGAAGACCCGCATCATGCTGGAACATTTCATGGACAAGCCGGTTTTAGCCATCGAGGGGAAAGGACGGGCGATGGTGGTGACCCGTTCCCGCCTTCATGCTGTCAGGTTTTATTTGAGTTTCAAGAAAATCATGTCTGAAAAAGGATTGACCTTCAAACCTCTGGTGGCTTTTTCCGGCACGGTCAAAGACCCTGACACAGGACAAGAACATACCGAGACAAGCCTGAACGGCATATCATCCAGCCAAATCGTCAATGCCTTCAAAACTCCGACATATCGCATGTTGATTGTTGCTAACAAATTCCAAACCGGTTTTGATGAACCCCTGCTTCACACGATGTATGTGGATAAAAAACTCGGTGGTGTAAATGCCGTCCAGACGTTGAGCCGGTTAAACCGCACCGCACGGGGCAAAACCAATCCCCTTATCCTGGACTTTGTCAATGAAGTGGATGAAATCAAGACTGCCTTCCAAGATTATTATCAAGCCACCTTCTTGGAGGAAGAGACGGACCCGGACAAACTCCATGATTTACAAAGCGAACTTGAAGGATATGGGCTTTTCACAACAGCGGAGGTGGATGCCTTTGCCGAAATATTTTTCAATCCCGCTATCCCCATGGAACGCATTCAACCAATCCTGAACGCCGTTGTAAAACGGTGGCAAGCCCTTCCTGACGATAATCAGCGGGAAGATTTCCGTTCAGCCCTACAAAGTTATTTCCGGCTTTACAGTTATATTTCCCAGATAATTACCTTCAAAGTTGTCGAACTGGAAAAACTCTATGTTTTCGTTCGCAACCTAAACCGAAAATTGCCCAAGAGAAAAGGGCAACTTCCCTATGAAATCATTGATGCCATTGACCTTGACAGTTTTAGAATTCAAGAGACCTTCCATGAATATGGCATCACACTTGAAAAAACAAATGGCGAGACCAAAGGCATTAAACTCGGCAATCCCCAACACACGCTGGATGAAAAGGATTTTCTGTCCAATATCGTCAAGACGCTAAACGACACCTACGGCATTGAACTGACAGAGGATGACAAAATTGACGTGGGCAGAGTGGCAGAAAAATATTTCAATCACGAAGGGTTGAAGGCGGTAATGGTTTCAAATAACACGCTGGAAAATATGCGATATAAATCTGACAACGTGGTGGATGAAGTGCTACTGGATTTCGTTCATACCAAACTGGAACTATACAAAAAACTGTCTGAACCAAAAGTAAATGAGATGCTTAAATCGAAATGGTTTGAGGGGATTTTAAGAGAAAGCCTTGCCACCGGGCATAATGAACCATCACAGGCTCAACAGTAGGTTCATCTCTTACAACAAATATCTCAATGAAATAACCAATCTCTTGTAGTACTCATCACTACCACCGGCAAACCACTTCCGTTTTATTTTGCCTTTCAATATCCTTGGAAACAGCCCCTCACACTTTAATAGTGTTTCATAGCCCATCATGGTTATCCGATACAAAAAAACCTCCCCATTTTGTGAGAGTGGCTTCACGTATATCTGATAAGGGCTTGAAAACACAACGATTTTTTATAGCTCCCCCCATTCCCATCGTCCAACCATCTACCATTTCTGTGAAACCGCATCCCAGCATCCCCTATACTCCCAAAACAGCGGGAATTGCGGAATGTCCTGCCTTGTCTGCTTATCTATTGAAATAGCGTTCTCCCACCGCAGATGAATTTCTCCAGAATACCCCAACCAATAAAGTCCAAACGCAATCTTTCGCCTTGAAACGTTCCTGAAACAGAAGAGATAGCAGACTGAAATTACCGACACCAAGGAACCGTGCTACGAGGTTCTGTATTACCAGCTCTATCGATTGAGGTACTGGAAGTAAAACACATCATCAAACAAGCAAGAGAGGGCAGTTGCTGGCTTTTCCGCCGGTGGCTGCCCTTTTTGCGTTTAACGAAAGGAAAAAAACAATGACCAATCAAGAACTTCAGCAAACATTCAACAGCAGAGCCAAGGGACTTTCCGGTTTCATCTATATGAAGACCAACGGAGACGAGGATATGAGACAGGAAGCACAAGAGGCGATGTGGCGGGGGCTTCAAAAGGATGCGTTCGCAACAGATGCCTATCTTCGAACCCGGATGAAATGGCGGACACGCGATGTCTGGAAAAAAGGTAAATCCATCGACACCCACCCCGTCAGCAGAGCACAAGCCAAGGTATGCTTGCTCAACGATACTGATGAAGAGGATGCCGTGAAGAGCGAGTGTATCCGCGACAGTCATTTACCGCTGGATGAGCAAGTAATCAACAAGGTAGATAGCGAGCGGTTTCTGAACACCCTGGATATGACGGAAAGAGTTATTGTGCTGAACAAGTTGAAAGGAATGACGGACAAGAAGGTCATCAAGGATTTGGAGATGACACCCGAACGGTATGAGTATGTCAGAGACGCCATACGACCCAAAATAGAGAATTATTTTACTTCCAGATAAGATGCCATCCTCTCAGAAGAAGTCCCCCTGTAAAGCCCCTGAACGACCCTGACATACACTTCCAGCACACACCATCCATATCAGCACGTCTTGAACACTGCTACTTTATCGGTCTGACTGTCCAACTGCCGTTGAACAGGTAGGAACGATTATGGGCAGATTGTTCAGCCAGCCCGGATATTTCTTGTGCGCCAGACATCACACCGTCCTGTATTGCTAAAAGGGTGGCTGATTTCCGTCAGGCACTGACACAACAAACAACAAACCGAGAAGCCCTGTCATCTATTTGGTGGCGGGGTTCTCTTTTTCAACCATCTATCATTGAAGGAGAGACCGCTATGACGAAGGAAAAGAAAGAACTTTATCAGGAGATTGACGCGTTAAAGAAGATACTTGCGGAGGCTTTGACAGGTAAGAAATTTAAGCTCGACTGTGGTCATCATTTTACGGGAGGCACAAACCTTGGCAATGACATCACCATACGCAACGGAAAGCATCTGACAATCACTTGTAGCCTCTGTGGCTATTAAAAAAATGAAAGGAGAAAAAAGTTATGAAGCCAAAAGTAAAAGAAGCCTTAAACAAGATTTTAGAGCGTTTTGAAAGCGGGGATATTCCCGAAGCCGTCGCCTATTCAATGTTTCCAATCCCTAACTTGCCGTGTTCGAACTGGAGCCTGATTAACCGAACACTTGTTTTTCTTTCAGGCTCGATGGATGCAAGGGGCATACGGCAGTGGAACAGCGTCAATAGATTTGTTAAGCAGGGAATGAAGGCTATATACATTTTAGTCCCGTTTATCAGGAATGTTGAAGATGACCTCGGAGAGAACCAGCACAGATTATTAGGCTTTGGAGTTGCTCCTGTTTTCACTGTCGAAAGTACGGAAGGTGAGCCTTTAACAGAATATGAAAACATCCAGGTGCCTGCTGATTTATCGCTTTTGGACAGAGCTCATGAATGGGGAATTTCCATAAAAGCGGTTCCTGGTAATTATCAATTTTACGGGTTTTATGCGCCAGGTCGGAAAGAGATAGCAATTGCTACAAGTCAGGAAGTCGTGTTCTTTCATGAGCTCGCTCATGCGGGGCATCACATATTATTGAAGGGAAATATCCGAAACGGTCAGGACCCCTTACAGGAAGTCGTGGCAGAATTATCGGCTTCAGTTTTATCACTGATTGTCGGAAAATCAATCGAGGACACCACTGGAAACAGTTATCGGTATATTCAAAAATACGCGGAACAACTTAACATGAGCGTTCATACCGCCTGCGTTAAGGTTCTTGCCGATACGGAAAAAGTGCTCAACCTCATTATCCATAACAACATTAACGGAGAAGAAAGCCCTTATCAGAAGGTGGCATAGACGCACTGTAATGCCTAATAAGAGCCGTTCTGACTTAACGGATACAATCATACTGAATAAACAAGGAGAGGCGTTCACGAGCTTCTATGGGCTCTGAACGCCCTTTGCCGAGAAACCAGAAAATGGACAGGATAGCATATAGATTTATATATAGAGTAAGGTGTCCATTTCTGTATTCCAGCGAATTACGGGCTGATAACTGGTTCTGGTCTTGGAATTGAGAAGGTAATTATACCAGTGTTCCCGATAAATTAGAATTTGGTGAGGGGGTTCTGGTCTTGGAATTGAGAAGGTAATTATACCAGTGTTCCCGATAAATTAGAATTTGGTGAGGGGGTTCTGGTCTTGGAATTGAGAAGGTAATTATACCAGTGTTCCCGATAAATTAGAGTTTGGTGGAGGGGTTCTGGTTTAAGCATCTGCCTTTATTAAGGTCAGCGAAGCGAGGGGTGTTTCCCTTGCGACAATATTGAAAGGAGGAACAATTAACATGGATGATTTCACAGACGACTTTGAAGATGATTACGACGGAGGAGATGACTTCACGGAGGAAACGCCGGAAGAAGAACATCCCGACGAGGGACCTGTAGAGCACGAAATTGAAGAGGCGCAATTCGAAGCGCCTTCCTGGGAGAGCATAGCATTTTTTGGCGCGATGGCTGAACATATTGCTGAGGATGAAAAAATTGAAAGAGAGATGAAGAAGGATGAAGATGAGGATAATATATAATTAGGGTCGGAAGGCTTTTTACCGCTCCCACACACACACAACATTTGAAAGCGAGAGAATTTATGGAGGGATAATTATGTTTGAGAACACAGTTAGTGTTGAAGAAAGGAAAGAAGATATTGAAAGCCGAAAGAAAGATGATGATGATAATGTAAAATCTTTTTGGAAGCGGTGTAATGGGCAATTAAATTATTATTTCCAAACTTTTAAATTCGTTGAGAAAGGAGAGAAAATGACAGCATCAAACCAAGAAAAAACAGCGAAAAAACTTTTCCGATTTTTTGTTCCAAAGATTGATAATTTTGGTCAAGACATCCCAAAGGAACGACGTGATGACTTTATCAATGTTATACAGACAGAATGCTGTAAGAATAAGAATAATGGCGGATACACAAAATTTGAGGCGAAGGGTGGTTATATGAGCGACAGTGGCAAAATTATGGAAGAGGATATCACTGTTATTGAGACATACGGTGAAAATCCTCTCCCGCCAGAACGAATGGCACGTTGTTCAAAATACATGGCACAGGAGAGCCTTATCGTCATGTCCGTGGGCAATTATGAATTTAAGGATTACAAGGGAGGTGTCGATTATACCAAGTATAAATTACCTAAGCCGAAAAAAAGTTCTGCGGACCTTTTGAAAGCCATTGTGCGTGGCATCCAAAATACAGTATCTGTCGCAAGAAATAGCCTGAAATAAGCACAAGAGCCGTAAGAAAAACAGTTAAAACAGGGTGAGAGAGAGAAGACACCCTCCCAGAAGAAGTCCTCCTGTAAAGCCTCTGAACGCACCTGACACACTCTTACAGCACACACATCCCATCCATATCAGCACGTCTTGAACACTGCTACTTTATCGGTCTCACTGTCAACTGCCATTGAACAGGCAGGAACGATTATGGGCAGATTGTTCAGCCAGCCCGGATATTTCTTGTGCGCCGGACATCACACCGTCCTGTATCGCTAAAAGGGTGGCTGATTTCCGTATCGGCAGTGGCTTTGGTTATGAAATGTCGATTTTCTTCTTTTCATTTTTTCCCCTGAATTCGGTAGTCGGGCTACACAAGCCACCCCCTAACGGCAACACTATATAGAGAATGATTTTTTATTAAACAAATGGAGGTATCAAGAATGGACTTAATTAAAACGGAAGAGGATGAACAAATAACGAACTGGCTGGAAGACGCTCTTCCCTTGGACATCTACGTTTCAAAGTCAAAGCATCTCCGTCGGCTGATAACTCGCCTAATTATTGAGGTTGAACGTGTTATCAAAGTGCCAAACAGGAAGCGTTATCGAGAAGTATTAAAAATCGTAATCATTAGCATTTGGATGGGCTACATCTGCGGGAAACCAGTACAATATTCAAGAGATAGGTCACATTATCAACAAAACTCAAAATACGGCAAACTGTTTATAAAATATGACAGGTTGATACCGACCATCGATGCGCTGGTAACGCTCGGCTATATTGAACAGAAAAAAGGTTTTCTGGACAGAAACACGAACATCGGACGCATCACTCGGATGTGGGCAACGGAAAAACTGGCAAAGGCGTTTCTTAAACACAATCTTAAACAGCCAGGCTTTTTTGAAAAGCCTCAACCAGAGAACCCCATCGTTTTGAAAGACGACAGTAAACAAAAGAAGGAAATCCCATACCCGACAAACAGCCATAGACAGAAGATGCGGGATGACATTGAACTGTATAACGGGTTCGTAGATAAAAATATTATTACAGTAAATCTCGATAACCAGGTAGCGGTTAGCAAGTTTTTTCTAACAAAAACGCTTTTTCAAAGTTTATTGAACAGAACGATTTCAGTAAAAAACGTTAAAATAGTAAACAGAGAACAAGAGCAAGATACAGAAGATCCGATATACAATAACAACACTACTACTAAACCACCACACATAAAGTATACAGACACAACCAATACCATCACTCAGCTGTTTCCTTCTGAAAGCCCGATATCACTGGAACTGAATAATAAGAATGACCCAGACAAAATGCTTTTTGATTACCTTTACGAAATGGCAATTCCAATTGCCATTGACCCAGACAGTGAGAGACAAAAAGCAAGGTTAGAAGAGATAGTTCGTCTGGGAGATATCGGTATTGAAGAAATGAACTTACGGCTTGTGTATGAATATCTTTACCGCAGTTTTAATCGAAAATCTTTCGATCTCGGAGGAAGAGCTTATGGCGCTCTTCACCAGACCATTCCAAAGCATTTAAGACCCTACATCCATATAAACAACGAGCCAACTGTTGAACTGGACTATTCGGCTTTCCACATTCTGATGCTGTATCACCAGGAGGGCATTGATTACCCTGATGACCCATATCTCGTTTGTGAGGGACCAGACAAGCGGAGCGCATATAAAGCCGTGGCAGTAGTCTCCATAAACGCAAAGAATACGAAAGAGGCATGTCAGGGCATTTGGAAAAAATTTAGGCAACTGGGCATACCCGCACCTGATGGGAAAAAACCTTATAGACGGCTTGTTGATAAGTTCAGTGAGGCACACCAGCCTATTGCAAAGTATCTATACTCTGATGTCGGAATAAAACTTCAAAATAAGGACGGTAAAATTATGAACTCTATTTTGATGACACTGATGAGTAAAGGCGTTTTGGGCTTGCCAATTTACGATAGCGTTATCGTCGCCGAACAGCATAAGGACTATCTGTATCAGGTGATGAAGGAGGAATACGAAAAGGAAATGGGTTTCAGCCCGCGAATTGCTTGATTTTGAAACAGCACCATCAATTAAGCGGATTTATTTGAATGAAGTAAATCTTATAAAATGAAGCAAGAAAGGGTTTCGCAAGGTCGCAATAAAATGCGGCGAGGAGATGGATTAATATTGGAAATTTTAGAATTGACTTTAGGCAAGGCACTGAATGCCCAGCAAGTCGCCGAGTATTTGAACCTCGACGTTAAAACCGTCAGAAAGTTTCACAGAAAGTTCGGTGGAATACGCGTGGGTAGCCGATACCTATTTTTTGAAAAGGAGATATATAATGCCGTACAAGAAGGGAAAGACCTGGATAGGTCAAATAAGGAAGTATGGGAAGAGACGGAACAAGGTGTTTCTAACGAAGAAGAAAGCCCTTGCGTGGGAAGAGAAAGCCCGAAGAGAGCCAATGGAAGAGTGGAACGGGAAGACCGCCACAACCTCTTTGGTTGATTGGGCGCAAAAATATCTCGATTATGCCAAATCCAGATTTTCCACCAAGACATATAAAGAAAAATGTCTGGCATTCCGTCTATTTTTCAAAGATATAGACCATGCTTCATCCGTGGAAACACTGAAACCGGCTAACGTGTTGACGCACATTGTCAAACAAAAGGAGGCGAGAAGCGGTTATGCCGCAAACAAGGATCGAAAAAACCTTGTTGCTGGCTGGAACTGGGGCATGAAATATATGGACCCGGTTTTACCAGGAACCAATCCTTTCCTGGTGGAAAAGATGCCAGAAACCAGACAGCCACGATATGTACCGCCAGAAGAGGATTTCTGGAAAATCTATGAACTGGCTGAAGGACAGGACAAGGTGATGCTGTTGGCGTTTTTACATCTGGCTGCCCGTCGAGGTGAACTCTTCCGTTTGACCTGGGAGGATGTGGATTTTGGGAACAGCCGAATACGCCTCTGGACCCGGAAACGTAAGGATGGGGCTTTCGAATATGACTGGTTGCCAATGACAAAGGAATTACAAACATCTATGCTATTGTGGAGGGAAAACAGACCAATAAAAGACAAAGCACACGTTTTTCTCTGTCTGAATGAGCACCCTGGACAAAAGGAAAATTATGGACAGCCTTTCGTAAGCAATCAGAAATTTATGCGGAGAATGTGTAATATGGCAGGCGTCAAACATTTCGGATTTCACGCAATAAGGCATCTCTCGGCGTCCATCCTTCACAAACTCGGATATTCGGTCGCTGCTGTCCAGCCTATTCTTCGCCACAAGAGCCCAAGAACAACTGAACTGTATTTGCGAAGCATCGGAATTGAAGATGTGCGTAAAGCGCTTGAAAACCTCTCTTCGCCTTGCGACAGAATAACAGCAGAAGCTATCGCGTTCGACAAATTCTTTGGAATTGGAAAAGTTGAGGCGGGGAAATGAAAAGCCGTCTGTAGAGCCGTCAACTCCATAAACGGCAAATACAAAAGTCCGACTGGCTCTATAACCAATCGGACTTTATCGATATTTTGGCGGGGACGACGAGACTTGAACTCGCGACTTCCGGCGTGACAGGCCGGCGCTCTAACCAATCTGAGCTACGCCCCCTTATGAGACCTTTGCATAACATACTAAAATTTGCTTTTGGTAGGCGGAACAGGGTTTGAACCTGTGACCCTCGGCTTGTAAGGCCGATGCTCTCCCAGCTGAGCTACCCGCCCATGAAAAGCAAACCTTCAAGCCTTTTGTATAACACCCTCTTTTGCCCGATTGCTATAAAGATTCAGTTTCCGGTCTCTGGTTTTTATCTTTTAACCAGGAGCCGGTACCCATGAACCAAAAAACCAAGTCTTTATTATCGCCTTCCTTGCACTTGTGCAAAATTGGATGCCCTTCAAAGGGCTTGCCTTTCCGGTTTTCCCGGAAAGAGGATGAAGCATTTAACAGCTTGACCGCATATTGTCAAGCCCAAATTGAGAGCTTAAATCAGCGGAGCCCTCTGTTCCATATCTTTACTTTCCGGCAATATCTTAAGGGAAATATCATCCTTTTTAAAAAGGGTTTCCCCTTGCGGGACAATCAGTGCGTGTGAAAGGACTTCATCCATATGTTCTACCATTATAATCTCTATTTCTTTCAGGACGCTCTGAGGTATCTCTTTCAGGTCTTTTTCGTTCTCACTGGGAATAATCACTTTTTTTATCCTGCCCCTGTGAGCAGCCAGTATTTTTTCCTTTAACCCGCCTATCGGGAGAACGCGACCTCTCAAGGTAATTTCACCGGTCATGGCCGTGTCGCTGTGAACCGGCCGTCTTGTTAAGGCCGACGCAATAGAGGTACACATGGATATGCCTGCCGAAGGGCCGTCCTTCGGGATGGCGCCTTCAGGTATATGTATGTGCAGGTCGGTTTTCTTGTAAAAATCATTATCGAGCATGAGATTTTCCGCCCGCGACCGCACATAGCTTACCGCAGCCTGGGCTGATTCCTTCATGACATCACCGAGTTTTCCCGTAATGGTCACTTCTCCTTTGCCGGGCATAACAAGCGTTTCCACGCAAAGAAGGTCTCCTCCTGCCTGTGTCCACGCCAGGCCGGTTACAAGCCCGATCTGGTCTTTTTCCTCGGCCTGACCGTGCCTGAACTGGCGGGGGCCAAGATATTTGGAAATCGAGGATGATGTAATTCTGAAGGAATTCTTCCCGTTATCCGTCAGAACTTCACGCGCTATTTTTCTGCATATGGATGAGATTTCACGTTCAAGATTTCTCACCCCTGCTTCTCTCGTATAATACCTGATGATGGTGAAAATGGAATTTCTCGAAAAAGAAACATCCATACCTTCAAGACCGTTTGTCTTTATCTGTTTTGTAAGCAGGAAGTCTTTTGCAATATGATATTTTTCAATTTCAGTGTACCCGGGCAGGCGGATAATCTCCATCCTGTCCTGCAGGGGAAGCGGTATGTCGGGCAGCGTGTTGGCTGTCGTGACAAACAGGATATCGGAAAGATCGTAATCAAGATCAAGGTAATGATCGTTGAAAGCATTATTCTGTTCCGGATCAAGCACTTCAAGAAGCGCTGCCGACGGATCTCCCCGGAAGTCCATGCTCATTTTATCCACTTCATCGAGACAGAAAACCGGGTTGTTTACTCCCGCTTTTTTCAGGGACTGGATTATTTTGCCGGGCATGGCCCCGATGTATGTGCGGCGGTGCCCTCTTATTTCCGCTTCATCGCGGACCCCGCCAAGAGAGAGCCGGACAAAATTCCTGCCCGTCGCCCTTGCTATTGATTTGGCGAGGGAAGTTTTTCCGACACCAGGAGGCCCGACAAAGCATAATATGGGCCCCTTGATCTTT
>Ga0209287_10000175_pt1 | contig 42446 bp, 37 predicted proteins | sample PPLLak3cmMay2015_2_FD_187255 | JGI IMG/M metagenome (GOLD analysis project Ga0209287, IMG submission 187255) | Freshwater sediment microbial communities from Prairie Pothole Lake near Jamestown, North Dakota, USA - PPLs Lake P8 Core (1) Depth... | ecosystem: Environmental > Aquatic > Freshwater... | reverse complement strand
AAATATCTTTAGGTTGATGGCTATGCCTTAAAAGGCGGAGTTATTTATTGTGTTAGCTGTAATATTCAACCCTTAATTCGCATTAATAATAATTTATTCATCATCCTCAATCTCATTTTCAACCTCATCTTCTATTTTCAATTTCTTTTTACCTTCAACTACAAATACAATCTCGCCCTTAACGGTCTTCTTCTCGAAGTGATTAATCAGCTCCGTTAAAGTGCCACGGACGGTTTCCTCGTGTAGTTTGGTCAGCTCCCGCGAAACGCTAGCCTTTCGCTCGGGACCAAATACCTCGGTTAGCTGCTGTAGAAGCTTTAACAACCGGTAAGGGGATTCATAAAAAACGATGGTTCTAGCTTCATCCTTTAGCGCCTCAATGCGTTTATTCCTACCCTTCTTTTGAGGCAAGAAGCCTTCAAAGATAAATCTATCGCAAGGAAGACCGCTGGCAACCAATGCAGGTATAAAAGCCGTTGCACCGGGCAAACATTCAACTTCAATCCCCTTCTCCACGCAGGTGCGCACCAATAAAAAACCGGGATCGGAGATTCCTGGCGTACCTGCATCGGAGATTAGAGCAACGGACTCACCTACCTCAATCCGTTGAGCAACCTGCTCAACAGTTCGGTGCTCGTTAAACTTATGATGAGAATGAAGAGGCGTATTTATCTGTAAATGCTTTAGCAAAAAACCGCTTGTTCGGGTATCCTCCGCTAAAACTAGCGATACCTCTTTAAGAATTCGAATGGCCCGAAGGGTGATATCTTCGAGGTTGCCAATTGGTGTTGGTACGATATATAGTTTACCCATTTTCGATAATTCTACTTGGTATAATTTGATTGTTAGAAAAGAAAAAAGTTCAACGCCTCAACCGACAACTGATAACAGGTAACCAACAATAGGTCTCAATCAACCGTTCAGCAGCTTTCTGCGAATCAATTCAATGAATTTACTTGCCGCTTTATCATTCTCGTTCCAGCTGAAATTCTCCTGAATGTAAATAATCGCCTCGGAAATATCGTTAAACTGGTTTACCCTGCTCAGGGTATCCTCAAAGGATTTGCTATCGCCATTAAAAAGCTCCTTGGTAAATAAAAACCTATCGTGAACGCCAATCTCCTTGGTTAAATCGCTAATGGGCTTCTCCTGAAGCTGAGAGGCAACAGGCTTATCCTTGAACTGCTTCGATAGCGAATCGGTCATGGACTTGCGATTCCCCTGAAATTTCTCCACCAAACTCTCAGGCTGCTGAGCCTTTAGGATTGATGGCTCTTGGGGCTTTTCATCGGTCGAATCCTCAACCCGCTCTTCCACTTTGGATAATCCCTTGATCGAAGAATCAAAAATAGAGACCCTCTCAGCAAACTTAGGTTTTTCAACAGGTTGTGCTTTAGGTTGATGAGTTATTGGTTTCGGGGCAACCTGAGGCTCAATCTCAGGTGTTGAAGGTTTAACAGGTATCTCATGTGCTTTCTCAACCTTTATTCTTGTAGGTTGGATTGTTGCTGGTGCTATCACATGCGGTTTATCAATCTCATTCCCGAAAAGGATGGAATCGTAGGCCTTACGGAGCTTTTCCAGAATCAGATCGCGATCCAATGATGACAATGCCCCTTTCTCGATCGAAAGCAATAGCAGCTGTTGCGCCTCATTCAGGCGTTCTAGCGCAATTTTGTGATTATTAGTTCTATTCATCTTCATTAATTCTGATCCCAAAGATAAGTTTTTGCTTACTTTTGTAAAACTAACGTAAATAATTCTCTTTTTCGCAAATGATATTCCAAGAAAATTCAATTGCAGGAAATAATCGCAAGGGCTGGATTGAGATTATTGCCGGATCAATGTTTTCGGGAAAGACCGAAGAGCTGATTCGAAGGCTAAAGCGGGCGAAATTTGCCAAGCAACGGGTGGAAATTTTCAAACCTCAGATAGATACCCGATACTCCCTTAACTCAGTTGTATCGCACGATGCCAACACCATTCATTCAACCCCAGTATCATCATCGGGCAATATCTTTTTGCTCTCATCGGATGTTGATGTAGTTGGAATCGACGAGGCGCAGTTCTTCGATATGGGGCTAATAGAGGTCTGCAATAAACTTGCGGATCAGGGCGTTAGGGTTATCGTTGCTGGGCTCGACATGGATTTCCGAGGTGAGCCCTTCGGGCCTATGCCTCAGCTGATGGCTTGCGCAGAACAAGTAACAAAGGTTCATGCAATCTGCGTAAACTGCGGCGATTTGGCGCAATTCACCCATCGTAAGTCAGAATCTGATAAATTGGTGCTGCTCGGTGAAATGGATATTTACGAACCACTTTGCCGAAACTGCTATAATAAGGCAACCAAAAAAGGTTAAATACTTAATAAACAATACATTAATGGCAAGGGACAGAATATCAAAACACTTTACTTCGAATGAAATAATCTCTATCTTTGGAAAGAGAAAAAAGTAAATAAAATGGACATTCAAGCAAGAAAGATACACTTTGTTCAAGAATTTCTTAGAGTTGCAGATGATGAACTGGTCACTAAACTCGAAAGGTTACTTCGAATTGAAAGAAAGAAAAAACTTGAAGAAGGATTAAGTCCAATGACAATGAAAGAATTCAATGAAATCATTGATAAATCAGAGGATGATTTTAAAAATGGAAGAGTTACAGAAGCACGAAACCTTCTTAACCAGATTGATACATGGAAGTAAAGGTTTTGTGGTCTGACACAGCTCTTGCTCAACTTCAAGAGATATTTGATTATTACAACTTTTAGGCAAGCACAATTGTTGCTAAGAAAATAATTAAAGGAATTGTTAAAAAATCAATCCTATTAGAATCAAATCCATTAATTGGGGTAAAAGAACCATTGTTGGTTGAAAGGCAGTTCGAGTATCGCTTTATAGTTGAAAACAATTACAAAATTATTTATAGGTTTAATGACAATATTGCTAGGATTATTTCTGTATTTGACTGTAAACAGAATCCACAGAAGATAGAAAAGATAAAAGATTAACCCCTAACAGCTGCTAAAATTGAACGCTGATAACACGGATAAATACAGAACTGCACGAATTCAAAAATAAAATCAGCGAAAATTAGCGATGGTTTACATCTGCGTTTTTCTGCGTTCTAATCTTAACAATACAACATTAAGAAAAACAAATGCTTAACTATCCTGTACTCGAAATAACCAACATACTAAATGCCAAGCAAATTGGCAAGACCGATAGAACTATTAAATCCGTATCAATCGATAGCCGTTCTATTGCTGGAGGCGAAAACGTATTATTCTTTGCGCTTATTGGGCAGCATCACGATGGTCACCTTTATATTACTGATCTCTACAACTACCATGGGGTTAAAGCATTTGTAGTTAGCAAAACCGATAGCTACCTACAACAATTCCCCGAGGCGACGTTCATTCATGTTCCCGATACCCTTCAAGCACTTCAGAAGCTGGCCTCTTACCATCGGAGCAGGTTCACCTACCCTGTGCTTGGAATTACGGGTAGTAATGGGAAAACCATTGTGAAAGAATGGCTTAGCCAATTACTATCAACCGATTATCGGGTAGTCCGAAGCCCCAAGAGTTTCAACTCGCAGGTTGGCGTTCCTCTTTCGATTCTACAAATGGATGAAACCTATCAGATTGGGCTATTCGAAGCGGGAATATCCCTTCCCCATGAGATGGAAAAACTTGAATCGATAATCGCCCCCGACTATGGAATACTTACCAACATTGGAAATGCTCATCAGGAGAACTTCGAGGATCAAAGGCAAAAAGCCATTGAAAAGATTAAGCTATTTGCCAACACAAAACAGATAATCTACTGCAAGGATCACTCACTAATCGATTCTATCTTCCAACAAAAGACCCCTAAAAACACCTTTACATGGGGACATTCGCCCAATGCCGATGTTCAAATTAAGAGTATTACCATAAAAAACGGTTCAACAACAATTCGCTTATGTTTTAAAGGAGAGGATTACGCTTTCAGCATACCATTCACCGATAGCGCATCGGTTGAGAATGCCATGCACTGCTACTGCTTTATGCTCTTATTAGGCATTGAGGCTGAAACAATTTCATCGAGAATGGAACGGTTAATACCCGTAGCCATGCGCCTTGAGCTGAAAGAGGGGGTAAATAATTGCACCCTTATTAACGATAGCTACAACTCCGACATTGGCTCATTAAGCATTGCTCTCGATTTTCTTCTTCAACAAAAACAGCACCCTCAACGAATACTTATATTATCGGATATTCTGCAGAGCGGTCAATCGCCAAAGGTGCTTTATACCGAGGTTGCTCGTCTAATCTCCGAAAAGAGAGTCGATAAGCTGATTGGGATCGGAAAAGATATAGGCGAATTCGCCAATCTTTTCAAGGTTGAAAAAGAATTCTTTTCGAACACCAATGAATTCCTCGATAGCTTCTCGCGCCGTCAGATTTTCAATTCTGCAATATTACTAAAGGGCAGTAGAACTTTTCATTTCGAAAGGATTTCGGCAGTACTTGAGCGCAAGGCGCACCGCACGGTGATGGAAGTTAACCTAAATGCGCTAGAGCACAACCTTAACTACTTCCGCAGCTTGTTAAAGCCCAACGTGAAGGTTATGGCATTGGTTAAAGCCTTTTCGTACGGTAGCGGCTCCTATGAGATTGCCAACCTGCTTCAATTCCATCGAATCGATTACCTTGGCGTAGCGTTCGCCGATGAGGGGGTTTCGCTTCGCGAAGCGGGTATCACCCTCCCTATTATTGTGCTTAACCCATCGTTTGGCACATACGAGCTGATGATTGAATACAACCTCGAACCCGAAATTTTCAACTTCTCGGGTCTTAATGAATTTGTTGAAATACTTGGTCGTTCGGGCGTTGACACCTACCCTATTCATCTTAAAATCGATTCGGGTATGCATCGTCTGGGGTTTACCAGCAATGAGGTTGATGAGCTGATTGCAAAGTTGAAAGGGTGTCCAAGCATAAAGGTTCAGAGCATATTCTCACATCTTGCATCCAGTGAGGATTGCGAACACGACAGTTTTACACAGGAGCAAATTTATTGTTTCTCATCTATTTGCGATCAGATATCTAAATCTATTGGTTATTCACCCATTCGACATATTCTTAACTCGGCAGGCATTGAACGATTCCCTCTTGCCCATTTTGATATGGTACGCTTGGGAATAGGACTATACGGCGTTAGCTCCGTTGATCAAACCAAACTACAAAATGTTAGCACCCTTAAAACCCATGTAATTCAGGTAAAACATTTAACCATAGGCGAAACGGTGGGCTACAATCGAAAGGGCGTAATTACAAAACCTTCCACAATTATTACAATACCCATTGGCTATGCTGATGGACTAAACCGGAAACTTAGTAATGGTTGTGGGCAATTTCTGTTAAAAGGGCAATTAGTACCCACCATCGGCAATGTAAGCATGGATACCTGCCTGCTCGATGCCACAGGGGTTGATGTTAAGGAGGGCGATGAGGTGGTGATTTTCGGAAAAAATCCAACTATTTTTGACCTTGCAAAAGCAATAGAAACAATACCATACGAAGTATTAACCTCAATTTCACGAAGAGTTAAGCGGGTTTATTTTCAGGAGTAATTTATAACCTTTTCCCCTTACAAGTGGATTAAATCCTAACTCCTACCACAAGTATATCATCAGTTTGATCCTCATTATTCCGCCAACGCTCAATTACAGCCTCAAGTTCATCTCGCTGTTCAGTCATGCCTTGATTTGCAATACTTACAAGTAACTTCTGAAAGTTTTTAAGCGAGAATTTCTTCATGGTCACTTTATCAATCTGATCGGCATACCCATCGGAGAAAAGATAGACACTATCATCCTTTTGCAGCTGAAACTCAAGGTTCGAAAAATTTGGCTTCTCACGCGGCTGAATGCCAATGGGCATCTTATCAGCCTTTAACTCGATTAACGCCGAGTCTCTGATTATATAAATGGGATTATTTGCACCTGAGTACTTGAGTATTTTGCTGTTCAAATCAATGGCAACCAGAGCCATATCCATACCATCCTTAGTCTCACGGGTTTGGTTCGATTGATGCAAAGCAAACTTTATCTTATCCCGCATCTCGTTCAGAATGGTATTGGTCTCCGATAGCTCCTTGGTATGAATAATCTCATTGAGGTACGAAATACCCAACATGCTTAATAGAGCACCAGGTACTCCATGCCCAGTGCAATCGGCAACGGCTAGCACAAGGGTATTATCGAATTTTTTTACATAGTAGAAATCGCCGCCAATAATATCACGGGGCTTATAAAGAATAAAATGATCGGAGAAAATGTCATTTAAAATATAATCGGATGGAAGAAGAGCCTTCTGAATATGGCTTGCGTAGAGAATACTATCGGTAATATTCTGTTTCTGAATGAGCAAAAGATCTCTTTGGTTCGATATTTCGTTACTTTGAATTTCGAGCTGTTGGTTTTGCGATACAATTTTCTGATTCTTTAGCTCAAGTAGAACATTCAAATCCTTATGGTACTCCATCTGAACCCGAACCTCCTCGGTTAGCATCAAAAGCTCTTTATTCTTTCGCCTTAAATCTTTATTCTTATCCATAATCTTCCTCGAATACTCCACATTCTTCTCCTGCATTTTCTGAAATGCACTGAATGTAACAGCTCTGTTCGATTCAAAGAATAATGCTAGAAAAAAAATTGCGCTATAAATGGATAAGAATCTAACCTCAAATTCGAAGTCGTAGAGTTTTGTCATCGGGGAATCGATCGCAAAAAAGATTATTGTGATGGCTATCAAAACAAGGTTATAGGCTGTTCCCACTTTTCGTCCTAATAGGAATATCGTAAATAGCGGAAAGATGTAGTACCAGTATATACCAGGGAAAATGTAGTAGCTATCAATATTTAGCTGTACCGAACCATTACGGTAAAGAAAAAAAAACTCTAAGCAGAAGAGTTCAATCACAAGAAGATGGCTAACCAGATTAACTTTCCTTTTATGCCTTAAAAACGTTTGAAGGGCCACGATAATAGCGAAACAGAACAAATAAATATAGGTGAGCTTATAATCACCTAATAAATACATTCGATAGCTATAAAAGAGTAGGAAGAAAATCGAACAAAAAGCAAAAAGGTTTATAAGGGTAGTCTTTCTAACCTCCTCGCTAGCTAAACTACCTTTAATTTTTGACGATAGAAAATCGTAAAATACCTTCTTAAACTTTTTACTTATGTCAGAATACTTAATCATTCACGCCTGTATAGCACTGAACATTAAATAGTTAATATTTTATTTGTGCTTAGTACAATGATACAAATTTCGTTGAGTTTTCTGTTCGGTTTTAAATAAAAATTGGATTCGAGAAAAGTAAACGCTTAATATCAACGGATTATCTTTATATATAGATATTTTCTTTTAGAAATGAAAAGACTGAAAACACCAATACTTCTCAATTTTAGAGAGAGATGTAGCCAAAACGATATTATATTTATAAGGCTTATTCAGAAGCCCTTCTTTTACCCCAGGTTGCTTATTCGATCTAACCTGTATGCATCAAGGATTTTAATTCTACGGCCATCTAGATCGATTACGCTCTCATTGCATAAACCCGAGAGGGTTCTAATGGCGTTGGAAGTGGTCATATTCGAAAGGTTTGCCAAATCCTCACGCGAAAGGTAAACCTTAATGGTTTGTCCATCGTCCTCAAGACCGTAGGTATCGCGAAGGAACAGAAGCGACTCAGCAAGCCTGCCCCGAATATGCTTTTGCGTAAGGGTTATCGTGCGGTTATTGGAAAAACCCAGCTCCGTTGCCAACGATTTTAGGATATGGAACGTGAGGTTCGCATTGGTTTTAAGAATTTCTAAAAGGCAATCACGCTCGATGGTGCAGATAATCGAATCCTCAAGCGCTTCAGCAGTTGCAATATGATTTTCATCGGCAAACATGGCTCTATAGCCAAAAAAACCAACAGGCCTGGCCATTCTAACAATCTGATCGCGACCACCAACGCCCTCTTTAAAAATTTTTACCTTCCCTTTGTACAGGCATACTAGCCCTGAGGGCACCTCGCCGTCTCTGAATATAATTTCTCCACGCCTGATGTACGAGCAGGTAAAATTCGCCCTGATCTTTTCCTTTTCACGGGGTTTAAGGTTATGAAAAAGTGCACAAACAGCCTCAAAAGCACTCTGAACATCGATATTGTGGTGAGCCATTGTAGTAACTTTCTTGATTATGGTTGAGCAAAGTTAATAAAAATATGCTGTTAAGCATCTACGGTTACAAAAATTCAAATCGTAAAAGATTGATCCATTTACCAATGAGCAACAAGGGGCATTCTTCGTCCAAAACCAAAAGCTTTTGACGAAACCCGAAGTATAGGAGGTGCCTGAAATCGCTTGTATTCATTGGTGTTTACAAGGCGAATGGTTTTGAGCACAGTTGCACCATCGAACCCCTCGGAGATAATTATATCTGAGGTTTTCTGCTCTTCAATGTATCTGAAAAGGATATTATCGAGGATTTCGTATTCGGGTAATGAATCAGAATCCTTTTGATCGGGTCGAAGCTCGGCGGAAGGCGGTTTAACGATTGTATTGGTTGGAATTATTTCGTGCTCGCGATTGATATAGTGAGCAAGCTTATAGACATCGGTTTTGTAAATATCTCCCAATACGCTCAGGGCGCCATTCATATCGCCGTAAAGCGTTCCGTAGCCAACAGCAGCCTCGCTTTTGTTAGATGTGTTAAGCAGCAAATGCCCAAACTTATTCGAAAGGGCCATCAGTAAATTTCCCCGAATTCTAGCTTGAAGGTTTTCCTCGGTAATATCCTCCTTCATTCCCATAAAAAGGTTTGAAAGCCCTTTACTAAAACCATCAAATATTCCCTGAATATTAATCAAATCGTACTTTACGTTTAACCTTTCGGCAAGCGCAACGGCATCGTCAACCGAATGTTGCGATGAGTATTTCGAGGGCATAAGGATAACCCTAAGGTTATGGCTACCCAGGGCATCAACGGCCATTGCCAGAGTAACCGCCGAGTCGATTCCTCCCGAAAGGCCAAGCGTTGCTTTAGAAAAGCCCATTTTCTGAAAATAATCGCGAATACCTAAGATAGCGGCATCGTATATTTTTGCAATCCTTATATCTTCTGATTGTTTAGCTGAATTTGATAATACAGAAGTATCAAGGGATTCGGTATCGATTACCCTAAAATCCTCCTCGAAACTTTTTAGCTGTTCAAGGATTTGCCCTTCTCTGTTGAGCACCATCGAACCACCATCAAAAATTAATTCAGCGTTAGCCCCAACCTGATTTACATATATAACCGGTAATCCAAAGCGATGCACATTTTCTGTAAAAACCTTATTTCTACGCTCCTCGTTATTGTAGGAGAATGGTGATGCAGCAAGGTTTATGATCAGATCAGGGTTGAACTTCGATAGCATTTCCATTGGTGAAACCCTGTAAAGCCTGCTACGAGCAAAACTTGTTGATACAGGCTGGTCGTCCCAAAGATCCTCGCAAATAGTAACAGCAATTCTTTTCCCGTTAACGGTTATAGTATTGAATTCATTATTTGGCTCAAAGTAGCGGTACTCGTCGAACACATCGTAGGTTGGAAGAAGCGTCTTATTATGAACGCTCGAAATTGTACCATCCTTAAGTACAAATGCCGAATTGAATAGCATCTTACCCTTGGGATTCGAATTCAAGCTGGGAGAACCAACAATGGCGGTAATGCCTAAACAATTTCTTGCTATCTCATGAATAGAGTCTTGGCACTTAACAATAAACTCCTCACGCTCAAGTAAATCGTAAGGAGGGTAACCGCATACAGATAATTCTGAAAACACAATCAGCTCTACCCCACTCCGTTTGGCCTGCTCGATGGCATTAAGCATCTTACTCCTGTTGTACTCGAAATGGTTAACGATGAAGTTAAGCTGCGCTAAGGCAATTTTCATGAGAATAGATTAAAAAACAACTCCAATTCTTAGAGCTAAACTCCCCAAACTTACTTTACCATACCCTGCATCATATGCACTGAATATTCCGCTAGAATAGATTATACCTGCCTGAATACTGCTCGACCCTCCTAGAGAGTATTCTGCGCCTGCGCCAACGTGATACGAAGCAAACAAAAGGTTAAACTGTTTAGTTGCAGTCTCTTTATCAATATTATGTGTTTCATCCCACGCAGCACCCTTTAATCGAATATGGCCTGAAACGCCAACCTGAGCAGTAAAAGTTAAGTAACCGATTTCATTTGTTTTAAACTTCAACCCTAATGGAACCGATAAATACTGCGCCTTTAGCTTTATCGTAGTACCTGCATCAATGTTGTAGGTTGAGTCACGTGTTTCAAGTTTATAGCCATCTTCAACATATTTTAGGTTACCACCAAGGTTATTGATCGATAACCCTGTAAAGATTGCATAACGTTCGGCAAAATATTTATCGGCATTAAATCCAATATTAAAACCCATTACCGCTCCATCAGATTTAAACTTTTTTGTATCTGAAGTAAACCATGATAATTGAGGATCGGCAAAAATGCTAAACCTACGAGTTTGCTGTTGGGCTTTGACAATGGTTAAATTCACAAGAAATAGCCCTACTAAGAAGAGTATCTTTTTCATAATTCTTATTTTTAAGATATTGATTCAACAAAAGTATATAAAAAGAAGTTATTCAGTGCTAAATGATGTTTGAAGTTAAAGCAGGTTGCAAAGATTAAGCCATTTTCTTTAATGAGCAAGACTTTTTTAACTTTGTAATCAATTTAGAACGTTAAGCCAACGATGATAGTTTTTCCAAATGCAAAAGTCAACCTTGGGCTAAATATAGTTGCCCGTCGCGATGATGGTTTTCATAACATCGAAACAATCTTTTTCCCTGTTAATGGGCTATGCGATATCCTTGAAATTGTTCCATTTCCCGAACAGAAAATACCAGTTGTATTCACTCAGACTGGCTTAACCCTTAACGAACCCGATGAGAAAAACCTTTGCGTTAAGGCATACCATTTACTTAGCACATCTATTGAATTACCTCCGGTAGCCATTCACTTACATAAGCAAATACCATTCGGAGCAGGGCTTGGAGGCGGCTCATCGGATGGAGCTCAAACACTTGTTGCCCTAAATAAGCTATCGGATAGCCCTCTGAGTCAAGAAAAACTTATGGAAGTTGCGCTTAAGCTTGGCAGCGATTGTCCATTTTTTATCAAGAATACGCCATGCTATGCAACGGGTAGAGGCGAAGAGCTGACCACCATTGATCTGAATCTCAAAGAATTTCATATTCTATTGATTAACCCCGGTTTACACATAAATACAGGAAAGGCATACTCCTTTTCAAGCCCAATGCCACCGGTGCATAAGCTAACAAATAGCATCAAAAAAGAACTCACAGAATGGAGAAACCTGATATTCAATGATTTCGAGAAGGTAGTTTTCGATCTCTACCCCGAGATTGGGTTAATAAAGGACGAGCTCTATGAAATGGGTGCCATTTATTCGGCCATGTCGGGAAGCGGTTCTACAGTATTTGGCATTTTCAAGGAGAGGCCTAGCTACGATTTACAGTTCTCCGATTATTTTACTTTCTATCAGAAGATTTAGCATGACTAACCATAATCAAAAAAACACGGAGACAGTAGAGGCCGCGGAGAGAAACTAAACTCTCAATAAACCCGTTACGAAGAAAGTGAATCAATAAGGTAATAATAAAGATTTTTGGTAACTATTCACCATGGAGACACAGCCCGTCCCGATGTATCGGGAGAGGTCACAGAGATTTGCTTCATTGACCTCAAAATATTAATCTTGATAAGATCTTTTGTAGCATACAAAAAGAATGTATGAGTTTTAGTTCTAATAAATTCTCTGTGCACTCAGTGTCTCTGTGGTTTTTCTTCATTCCGTTTACTGCTGAATAGTAACAGATTTTTAAATCATCTCTGAGTTTAACATCGTTGAGGGCTGCATCATTCTTCGTGGTAAGTAGTTACAAAAAAAGGGAGCCTAAGCCCCCTAATGTATTAAAGCTATATTTAGATTTTTTAGTCTAAAACTACCATTACAAATCCTTTATGGACTCTATCACCAGATTTTACATTAATCTCTTTTACGGTAGTATTAAACTGAGATAAAATCCTATTGTGCATTTTCATTGCATCTAAAATAACTAGAGTTTCGCCCTGCTTAACCTGCTGACCAACTTTAACTTTTACATCAATGATTGTTCCAGGTATAAATGCAGTAAGCTGTTTTTTATCGAGTCTATTTAATACTGACATATTGCAATTTGGTTTAGAAGAATCGTTAGTTAATATTCACTTTACTATAACCACCCATTTAATTCTAGAATGGTGGAATACCATGCTTTTTAGCTGGGCGGTCTGCAATTTTAGTACTCGAAACCTCTAATGCATGAAGAAGCAGTTTACGAGTTTCCTTCGGCTCAATCACCGTATCGATATAACCTTTAGAAGCAGCAACATATGGATTTGCAAATTTCTCCTTATACTCCTCGACCTTCTTACGGCGCATTTCATCAGGGTTTGCAGCTTCTGTAATCTCCTTGCGGAAAATAATATTTGCTGCACCCTCTGGCCCCATAACTGCAATTTCAGCACCTGGCCATGCGAATACAAAATCGGAACGCAGATGGCGTGAACTCATCGCGATGTAACCACCACCATAAGCTTTACGTAGGATTACAGTCATTTTGGGAACGGAGGCTTCGCTATATGCGTAAAGTAGTTTTGCTCCGTGACGAATAACCCCAGCATACTCCTGATCTATGCCAGGAAGGTAGCCAGGAAGATCTACCAATGTACAAAGCGGGATGTTGAATGCATCGCAGTAACGGATAAAACGAGCTGCTTTATCGGAGCTATCAACATCAAGTACACCTGCCATAACAAGCGGTTGGTTTGCAACAAAACCTACGGTTTCACCATTCAAACGACCGAAACCAATTACAATATTGGCAGCCCACAGCTCCTGAATTTCGAAGAAATCAGAATCATCAGCTAAGGCTTTAATAACATCACGAACATCGTAAGGTTGCTTTGGATCGTTGGGTACAATATTGTCGATATTATACTCAGGTTTAGGTTCTTTGGGTTCAAACCTACGCGCTTTTCGCGAATTGTTCCATGGGATATAGGTGATAAGCTTTTTAATCTGCTCAAAACACTCTATTTCGCTTTCGGCGAAGAAATGGGCGTTGCCTGTAATCTCAGCATGAACCCTTGCACCACCAAGGTCTTCCTGTGAAATCTCCTCGCCTAAAACCGATTTAATAACCTCTGGCCCGGTGATGAACATCTTCGAAATCTTATCCACTACAAACACAAAGTCGGTTAAAGCGGGCGAATAGACTGCTCCACCAGCGCAAGGCCCTAGAATAACCGATATCTGAGGAATAATACCGCTCGAAAGGGTATTTCTCCAGAAAATTTCACCATAACCTGCCAATGAATTCACACCCTCTTGAATACGGGCACCCCCTGAATCGTTAATACCGATCAAAGGAATTCGCATTCTCAAAGCGTAATCCATTATCTTGGTAATCTTTCGGGCATGCATCATCCCCAAAGAACCCCCAGCTACAGTAAAATCTTGAGCAAATACAGCAACAGGTGCACCATATACTGTTCCAGTGCCAATAACAACCCCATCACCATGGAGTACTTTACTGTCCATACCAAAATCACGTGCCTCATGCTCAACAAAGAGATCGTACTCATGGAATGAGTCTTCGTCCAACAGGGCTATAACACGCTCACGTGCAGTAAGTTTACCCATTGCGGCTTGCTTTGCATTGGCTTGTTCTCCCCCACCCTGTAGAACTTCCTCTTTACGTTTTTTAAGTTCTTCAATTTTGCTTTTTAAAGGCATATTATTCTCTGTTAGTTAATAAAGTTTACCGAAAAAAACATAACAACGGTAAATTAGATTGCAACATTACAAAAACAAAGCTGAAAACGGAAAATTATTAGGCAGTTATTTACAAACTATAAATTTATGTATCAGTGTATCATGTATTTATAATACAAACAATTGTTTTATCTATATAGTTATTCGATCTACTTGGGGGCCAATCGGTAAAGTCCAATGGCTATAAAAGTATATATAATATTGGGTATCCAAACGGCAATACCAGGGGTTAAAAGCCCACCAACTGCAAACATGGTAGTAAAACGCATGAATAGGATATAGGTAAAGCTAATACCTAAGCCCATTCCAATGTGTAAGCCAATCCCTCCACGTACTTTACGCGATGATAGCGACACCCCGATAAGGGTTAATATAAAGGTTGAAAAGGGGAATGCCAATCGGCTATACTTCTCAATCAGAAAGACATTAACATTGTCGGCACCTTGCAAGCGTTGCTGATCAATAAAATCGTTGAGCTGAAAAAGGTTCATTGTCTCAATCAGCAAATCGGCTCGGTGCGAAAAATCTTTTGGTGTAATAAATACTGAGGTATCTATCTGGCTTCCCGAAATAATCTCCTGCCCCTCTGCATTATAGTTTCTAATGTAGTAATCCTGAGCGGTCCACTTATTCTTGGTTGAATCCCACCTAGCATAGTTCGACATCAGCTTAGACTGCAATCGGTTATCGACAAAGTGCTCGACCGAGAATTTATATGCAGTTTGACTAAACGCATTGTACGACTCCATGTACACAAAAACACCAGGGCGAACCTGCTTATGGATATTACGATCGCTATACCTATAGGGTCTCCGAATATACGTATTCTCGAAATCGAGCCGAACTTTATTAGCAGGGGGTATAATGAAGCTTGTAAGTAAAAATGATAGGATAGCAATTATCGAAGCCGAAACGAAGTAAGGGTACATTAAACGCCTAAAGCTTACACCGCTACTAAGGATTGCAATTATCTCAGTATCGTAGGCCATCTTTGATGTGAAGAAGATAACGGCAATAAAGGTGAAAAGCGAGCTGAAAAGGTTTGCAAAGTATGGTATAAAATTGAGATAGTAGTCGAAAATGATTGCCCCCAATGTGGGTTTCTTTTCCATGAAATCGTCCAATTTCTCGGAGATATCAAAGATTACCGCAATGCCTACAATGAGAAGAATGGCAAAGAAGTAAGTCCCAATGAACTTACGAATTATGTAGAGGTCAATCGTTTTCAGCTTAAATTTTTCTCTCATAATCGATTTGATAGTTTTTTAACCATTTGGTTCTTCCACTGGGTAAAGTTATCCTGCACAATATGCTTGCGTGCCTCGTTTACAAGCCAAAGGTAAAATCCCAAATTGTGAATACTCGCAATTTGAGGACCAAGCATCTCGGCAGAGATAAAAAGATGCCTAAGATAAGCCTTTGAATATCTTTTATCAACAAAAGTTAAGCCATTCGGATCGATTAATGAAAAATCGTCCTTCCATTTAAGGTTTCGAATATTAATAATCCCCTCGCTGGTGAATAGCATCCCATTTCGTCCATTCCGGGTGGGCATTACGCAATCGAACATATCAATACCTAAGGCAATGGCCTCAAGTATATTCTCAGGGGTTCCAACACCCATGAGGTATCTGGGTTTATCTTTTGGAAGAATTTCATTTACCACATCAACCATCTCGTACATCAACTCAGCGGGTTCACCTACCGATAGCCCGCCAATGGCATTACCCTCGCAATTCAACTCGGCGATATGCTCTGCTGCCTTTCGGCGCAATTCGGGATAAATACACCCCTGAACAATTGGAAAAAGGCTTTGTGAATATCCATACTTGGGTTCAGTTTCGCCAAATTGCTTGATACACCTCCCAAGCCAATGCTGGGTCAACTCCAACGATTTTCGAGCATAGTCAACATCGGCGGTTCCGGGTGGGCACTCGTCGAATGCCATGATAATATCAGCCCCAATGATTCGCTGTATGTCGATGGCGTATTCGGGGGTGAACATATGCTTCGATCCATCGATGTGTGAGCGAAAGGATGCTCCTTCACGGGTCAACTTTCTATTTTCAGCCAAGGAAAATACTTGATAACCACCGCTGTCGGTTAGTATCGGGCGATTCCAACTCGAAAATTTATGTAGCCCCCCCGCTGCTTCAAGAACATCTAATCCTGGACGCAAGTAGAGATGATAGGTGTTTCCAAGAATGATCTGAGCATTGATATCGTTCTCCAAATCCTGATGGTTAATCCCTTTTACGCTTCCAACAGTTCCTACAGGCATGAATATTGGTGTTGAAATTTCGCCATGATCGGTTACAATCCGACCCGCACGTGCTTTGCTCGATTTATCGGTGTGTTCTAGTATAAAATCCATTAACCCTATTTTTCGTGGACAAAGATAATTAAAATGATCGTTGAAAATAATCTCAACTATTTCTCTTCTGTTGGTAAACCCAAAAATGTTTAATATCATTGTCAATGTTTTAATCCGCTTTTACTGTGAGAGAAATAATTTCAAATTCAACTGTTTACGAATTAATTTTAGTACCAGTTTTAATTGCCACCTTAATAATTCAACTTTATTACTACTTGGGTATTTATCTAAAGGTAGCATTACATAAAAACATCGGCGAGGATCTACCAACCCCTTGCATCCCCATATCTGTTGTGATTTGCGCACGCGATGAGGAGGCGAATCTTGAGAGTTTCCTACCCTACGTGCTCGAACAGGATTACCCTGATTTTGAGGTTATTGTTGTTAACGATTGTTCATCGGACAATAGCTCGTACACTTTAGATAGAATGCTTAAAAAGTATCCTAACCTGAGGGTTACAACCATTAAGCAGGACGAAAAATTTACCCACAACAAAAAATTGGCATTAACGGTTGGCATTAAAGCGGCTAAGAATGAATGGCTTGTACTAACCGATGCCGATTGCAGACCCGATAGCAGTAAATGGCTTGCCTCGATGGCCACAAATTTCTCGGAGAACTCCGAGGTTGTTCTGGGCTATGGTGGCTTTTTCGAAGAAAGGGGGTTTCTCAATCGGATCATCCGATTCGATGGGCTATTCATAGCCATGCAGTACCTCGGTTTTGCGCTAATCGGAAGACCCTACATTGGTGTTGGAAGGAATTTAGCTTATAAAAAGGACCTCTTCTTTAGGAATAAGGGGTTTGCCTCACATGCTCATATCCATTCGGGCGACGACGATCTTTTTATCAATGCGGTAGCAAAACGAACCAATACGAAGGTTGAATTCCGAATAGATTCTCACACTCGAACAACTCCAAGGAATAGCTATAACAAATGGGAAATTCAGAAGCGTAGGCACATTACCACATCGAGCAGATACCGATTATCGACAAAAATTATTCTGGGCGGAGAAATTCTCTCCCGAATATTTTTCTTCGGCTCAGCTATTGCGCTAATAGCAATGCTTTACTACCCATGGATAGTGGCTAGTTCGATTTTATTGCGTTGGATTGTTCAACTTTCTATAATAAAAGGTGTGATGAATCGTTTGAGTGAAAGAAAAATATTGTTACTTTCGCTTTTTTACGATTTTTATTCGCTTTTCTTTTACGCAAGATTATCGTTGTTAAACGTTATTAATCCTCGAAAGGCATCATGGAGATAAGTCCAAACCTATCGGATAAAGCAAAGATAGATCTCGTTTTGGTTGACAAAGCTTTAGCCGGTGATCAAAAGTCATACGCCGAGCTATTGGATAGGTATAAGGACGCCATATACTTCATGCTGCTGAAAATGGTCAATAATAAAAGTGATGCCGAGGATTTAACCATTGAAGCTTTTGGTAAAGCCTTTAAGAATATCCACCAATATACACCCAACTTCGCTTTTAGCACCTGGCTTTTTAAGATTGCAACCAACAACTGTATTGACTTCATTCGTAAGAAGAAAGCTAATCTGATCTCCATCGATCAAACCTCGGAGGATATGGAAGGGCCAATTTCTTCCCCAACGGCTCACTTACAATCAAGCAATCTCGACCCCGAGGAGCAGCTGATAAAGGAGCAAAGTATCAAACTTATCCAGGATGTGGTTGAGACCCTAAAGCCAAGATATCGTAAGCTGATTGAACTAAGATACTTCCGTGAGTTCTCTTACGAAGAAATTGCCGAAGAGCTAAGCCTGCCCATAGGTACTGTAAAAGCCCAACTCTTCAGAGCTCGTGAACTACTTTTTAATATTTTAAAGAATAGCCCACATCAGTAGCTATTAACTCCAATGGACAGAATTATCAAGTATTTTCCTGATCTGAGTAGCGCTCAACGCAAACAGCTATCGGATCTCGAACCGCTTTACAGGGACTGGAATTCGCGAATTAATGTAATCTCCCGAAAGGATATTGACAACATCTTTTTGCATCACGTCCTTCATTCTTTGGCCATTGCTAAGGTTATCTCCTTCACAAAGAATACGAGAATAATTGATATTGGTACAGGAGGCGGTTTTCCAGGTATCCCTTTGGCTATCTACTTTCCATACTGCAATTTTACATTGGTTGATTCCATTGGCAAGAAGATAGCTGTGGCCAACGAAGTGATTCAATCGCTCGGCTTAATAAATGTCAACGCGATTAAATCGCGCGCCGAAGAGCTGAATGATGAGTTTGATTTTGTTGTTACCCGAGCTGTTGCTCCACTACCAGCCATAAATAATTGGGCTCATAAGATTATAAAACCCGGAGGGCTGAATCAACTACCCAACGGGATAATCGCTTTAAAGGGAGGTGATTTAAAGGATGAAATAGCCCCATTTGGGAAGAAAACCACAAAATGGGAGATAAATTCTTTCTTTGAAGAAGACTTTTTTAACGAAAAGCGAATCATATTCTTGCCAAGGTAGAAAACTCTTCGTTCAGATAACATACTAATAGTTAAATACTTAATACTGTATTATTGGGTTCTGAATTTAGAACTTAGCGTTTAGCGTTTTTTTATTTGATATAATTATTGATGATTCTTTTTGTACTTTCAAAAAAAGTATATCTTTGCAGTCTCAAAAAAAGTTTGAGAATTTGCATATTGTGCTGAAAATCATAAGTAGTAGAAAATATAAAAGTTTAAACCGATGAGTAAAAGAACATTCCAACCCTCAAATAGGAAAAGGAAGAACAAACATGGTTTCCGCGAGCGTATGTCAACTCCTAATGGAAGAAGAGTGTTGGCAGCTCGTCGTGCAAAGGGAAGAAAGAGACTTACCGTTTCTGATGAGCCAAGTCATAAAAGGTAAAAACCATTTATAGCTTATTTAAAGGCAGGTTTACACCTGCCTTTTTTATTATTCATTAAGCCTCTGAGGAAAATCTTTATAAATTTGCGAGCAGCATTACGACTTAAGAGATGTTTGATAAGAATAAGCTTATTTCATTTATAGAAAACTCCAAATCGCTTCAGCCACTCCTTTTCATTTCGGAAAAAGTTCTGAATGGTGAACGAATTTCGGTTGATCAGGCAATACTCCTTTACGAAGTAGCTGATTTGGGATATTTAAGCATGCTCGCTAACCATGTTCGAGAGGCTAAGAACGGAAATCACGTTTACTTCAATAAGAATTTTCATGTTGAACCCACCAATACCTGTATTTATAACTGCAAATTCTGCTCCTACCATAAAATAGCCGGCGATCCTGAGAGCTGGGAGATGTCGCTGAACGAGATAGCTAAACTCTCCGAAAATTACCAAAACAAAGATATTACTGAGGTTCATGTTGTTGGGGGCGTTCACCCCAAGTGGGATATACATTACTATGGTAAGATTATACAAAGTATTAAAATAGCCCTGCCCCATGTGCATGTAAAAGCGTTTTCGGCGATAGAACTTGAATACGTCATTAAAAAAGCGAACCTAGACTACCGAGAAGGGTTGCGTACACTAAAAGAATACGGTTTAGACTCCATCCCCGGCGGAGGGGCTGAAATATTCGATCCCCAAGTACGAGATAAGATCTGCTCCGATAAGGCCACAGGCAAGCAATGGCTCGATGTTCATGAAGCGGCTCACCTCGAAGGCATACCGTCGAACGCAACCATACTATACGGGCATATCGAAAGCTATAAACATCGTGCGCAGCACATGGAGGCCATAAGGAACTTACAGGATAAAACGGGTGGTTTCAACTGCTTTATCCCGCTCAAATTCAGAGCACAGAATAATAACCTCGGCTACCTAGGAGAGGTGGAGACCGTTGAGGATCTACGAAATTTTGCTGTATCACGTATTTTCTTCGACAACATCAACCACCTAAAGGCTTACTGGCCTATGCTGGGTAAGCAGAATACAAAACTTGCTCTCTCTTTTGGTGTTGATGACATTGATGGCACCATCGACGATACCACAAAGATTTACTCCATGGCTGGAGCCGAAGATCAAAAACCTGCTATGACCGTTGATAAGCTCTGCGAAATCATCAAAAGCGCTGGGAGAACCCCAGTCGAAAGGGACTCGCTATACAATGTTGTAAAATTCTACTAGGGAATAAATCATTTTACTATATCTTACGCAGAACGAATGTTTTTTAGGCATATAATTATAAATTTGCCATTAATTATAATAATTGAATTCTACATAAGTTTTAACACAGAGGTTTTAAGTTCTGACTTTATAACAAAACGCTGGATTTAATAGGGTGAAAACCTGCTATAATGATGTTGGTTGATGTTGAGAAGCACAGAGAACACAGAGGTTTGCTTATTTTGCAAAATTGCAAAATAAGCAATGAGATTTCCTGTACATTCTCAGATTATCAGTATAATCTGACGTTAAATAATCAACTGTAAAAGATATTTATATTCCAAATAAGCCATTCAAAGCCATGTGGGAGAATATTAAAAAGCTGTTACTGAAAATTTATTCGAACTACAATGTTCAAACCATCCTATTCCCGTTGATTGCAATTATTGGATCTGGGCTTCTGTTTTTTATTTTTCTTTTCATCTTCACCCGACACGGACAGAGCTACCCTGTGCCTAGCTTCAACGGATTAAAGCACTCCGAGGTTATTAAGCTGGCCAATAAGTATAAGCTAAGGGTTGAAATAACCGATTCGGTTTATATACTAACCCGAAAACCGGGTACGGTTGTTGAGCAGAACCCTCCAGTAGGTACAAACGTTAAACAAAACCGAAGGGTGCTTCTAACCATAAATGCTAGAAGTCCAAAAAAGGTTGAAATGCCAAATATTGTTGGTGTAACGCTACGTCAGGCAAAGGCAATACTCGACCTACAAGGGCTTATTATCGGGAATTTAATATTTGTTCCTGATATTGCTGTAAATAATGTACTTGAGCAAAAATTCAAAGGGAAAACGGTTGAACCGGGCAAGCTAATCGCTAAGGGTTCGAGGGTTGACCTGATTTTAGGGCGTGGAATGCAAAACGAACGAACAGGATTACCCTTGCTCATCGGGCTAAACCAAAGCGAATCGCGAAGCCGTTTAATCGATGCCTCATTGAACTTAGGACAAGTTAAGTACGATGAAACAATAAAAGACTACAAAGACTCGTTGGATGCTATGGTATATAGTCAATACCCAGGGTATTCTGAGTTCAACTCATCAATCAGTTTTGGTGCAAGGGTTGATATTTGGCTTACCCTAAATGAGGCCAGAGTTCCCAGAATAAAAGCAGAAATTAGAGCTGATTCATCGTACATGAAAATTGACTCAACCCTGCTAAATGAGATAGTTGAATGAGAAAGGTAACGCTTTTAACTTTTATTCTATTCATAGGCTATTCTGCTAGGGTATATGGGCAGGAGGTGCTGATCGATTTACAGTCCCTCCCCATTAAAAAGGTTGAGCCAAAAAAGGCGAAGGCACAATCCTCAGCCAAAGCTGCATTAGCCTTACCATTCTTCGATGATTTCGCAAAAAAAGAATCAACCCCCGATCCAGAAAACTGGATCGACTCTTTCGTGCTCATCAATCAAACCTATGCCAATAACCCGCCTACGGTTGGGGTTGCAACCTTCGATGCCATAAATCAGTACGGAAAGCTATATAGCCATTTAACCACCAACTCATTACCTGCGGACAACCTCACATCGCAACCAATAAACCTAAACCTTCCAGAAATTGATAGCATCTACTTATCGTTTCAATATCAACCAAAAGGGTTGGGAGAAGAACCGGACCCAGCTGATTCACTTATGGTTGAATTCCTATCGACTGCTGAAGGCAAATGGATTAAAGTATGGGCTGCATCGGCTCATTTTACTGAAAATATCATTGAAAAATATTATCTTGAGAACAAAACGGTTAACCGAAAGGCCAGAAGTATCGATAGCTCGTTCTTTAAGGTGATGCTCCCCATCAAGGAGGAGCGTTTCAGGAATGAGGGATTTCAGTTTCGATTTGTAAACTACGCGTCATTTCCCACGAATAACCAAGCACCTAGTATCAGGGGTAATGGCGATCATTGGCATATCGATTTGGTCTATCTGAATAAGGATAGATACCTTACCGATACCATTACCAACGATTTTGCGTTTAGTAAACCTATTAAGTCATTCCTTAAGAATTACGAATCCATTCCGTGGAAACACTTTACGAGCGAAGCGATTCAAGCTGAACTACCCACATACCCCATATTTAAGGTTCAGTACCGAAATCTCACCCCAGTAATCTGGAATATTACCAGAAGGTATATCGTTACCGACCTTTCAAATCTTAACCCTCCCGGCTTCTATTCAGCAGGTCAAGACAATATTGATCCTTATGAAACCGTTGATTTTGATAATAGCTACGAATACACATTTGCATCCAGCTGGGCCGATTCTGCCAAGTTCGACATGAATAGCCACCTGATAACCGAAACTGCTGAAAAATTCTTCCGTTGGAACGATACCATAAGCTATACTCAAAAATTCTCCAACTACTATGCATACGATGATGGTTCGGCCGAAGGTGGCCATGGGCTCTACGGAGAAGGGAGTCAAGGCGGAAAAGTTGCATTAAAGTATCACTCCTACGTTTCCGATTCGCTAAAGGGAATACTTATATACTTCAATCAGATCTTTGATTTTAATAATTCGGGGAGGTTCAATCTTGTGGTTTGGAACGATAATAATGGCAAACCAGGAACGGAAATTTATAAAAAGACTGTCTCCAAGCCAACCATCAGATATAATGCCGATACGCTTTATAAGATTGAAGCGAAGATTAAGATCGGTGGCGATTTTTGGATTGGTACCATAAACCGTTCGGAGGATATGCTAAATATTGGGTTCGACATAAATAATAACCACAACGATAAGCTTTACTGTAATATTACCGGAGAATGGGAAAAAACAAAGTATAAAGGATCGCTGATGATGAAACCCGTATTCGGGAAATTTGCGTTGGGGCAAACAGGTATCGACAAGCCAACAAAACTGTTTGAATTCAACATTTTTCCAAATCCTGCATCAAATCGGGTTAGCATCCATCTTCCTGAAGTTGAACAGCCCCATTGGGTTCGAATCGTAAACCTTAACGGTCAAATCCTATTGAGTAAACCCTATGAAAGCGAGAGTATGGATGTAAGCAACCTTCCGGCTGGAATTTACCTATTTCAGCTAACGCTTCGGGATCAAACCAGTACCACCAAAAAGTTGGTAATCATAAAATGATCAACCCTAAAGACTCTTACCCCGATGCCGACGATGAACTCGATGATACTTCCGACGAGCAATCGGAGCTCTTTGAGCATTTCCACTTTGATGTTGATCGCGGGCAGGCAATGCTGAGGATCGATAAGTTCCTGAGCAGCAAAATTCATCAGGTTTCAAGAAATAGGATACAATCTGCCGCCGATGCCGATAATATTCTGGTTAACGGGAAAGCGGTTAAATCATCTTATAAAGTAAAGCCCTTGGACTCTATTTCCATTGTAATGGCCTACCCCCCAAGGGATACCGAAATTAAAGCGGAGAATATTCCGCTCAAAATCCTCTACGAAGATGCAGATCTTATCGTAATCGATAAAGAACCCGGAATGGTGGTTCACCCTGCACATGGTAATTTCACAGGTACGCTTGTTAATGCGTTAATGTTTCACCTTAAAGATGTTCCGCTGTTCAGCTCGGGCGAGGTTCGTCCGGGGTTAGTTCACAGGATAGATAAGAACACATCGGGAATACTTGTTATCGCCAAAAGCGAGATTGCCATGAACCGTTTGGCAAAGCAGTTCTTCGACCGAACCTCTTCACGCAGGTATATCGCTTTGGTTTGGGGCAACATGGAGTCCGAAGAGGGAACCATTACCGGGCACATTGGTCGTAATATCCGCGACAGAAAGAAAATGCAGGTATTTCCAAACGGAGAAGAGGGTAAACACGCAGTTACCCATTGGAAGGTCATTGAGCGTTTAGGCTATGTTAACGTTTTAGAGTGTAAACTCGAAACAGGTAGAACCCATCAAATTCGAGCGCACTTCGAACACATCAAACACCCGCTTTTCAACGATGATAAGTACAGCGGCAATACCATAGTTAAAGGTACTGTATTCACCAAGTATCGTCAGTTCGTTGAGAACTGCTTTGGAATATGCCCTCGACATGCGCTTCATGCAAAATCATTGGGATTCACACACCCAACAACGGGCAAAGAACTCTTTTTTGAATCGGAACTCCCTGATGATATGCGTAAGGTTATCGAGAAATGGCGGAATTACGTTGCCGGGAGGGAGATAGAGGAATAGGTTGTGAGTTTTCAGCTGTGGGTTATCTGCTAAAATTGTAGTTTGATTCTATTTTTTCGCCCCTTCTTCTGTCTTCTGACTTTTTAACCACACTAGGTACAATAGAAAAACTATGTGACCTGCTGTGCTTGTTGTGGTTTGTCTTCTGACTTCTAACTTCTTTTTCTATTTCTTGCTCACATTTCTATTCAGCAATAAACACTTTTCAATATCTTTGAGGAGCTTTTGAAAAACAGATCATGACTAAAAATAGGAATATAGCAATTCTTGCCGGCGGCAACTCCTCAGAGGAAGGCATTTCAATGAAAGGGGCTGCACAAATCACAAAATGGCTTAGTAAAACAAGCTACAATGTTTACACAATACTGATCAAGGGTGTATCATGGACGGTTAAACATCCTGAACTTGGTGATTTTCAGGTATCAAAGGATGATTTTAGCGTTACCATTAATGGAGAAAAAGTTGAATTCGATTGCGCTTTAATCGCCATACACGGCACACCCGGCGAGAATGGGTTACTGCAAGGATATTTTGAAATGCTTAATATCCCCTATACCACAGGGGGTGTTATGAATACCTCCGTTACCTTTAATAAGTACTTTTGCAAGGATTTGGTAAGGGAAACTGGTGTAGATCTTGCCAAAGGACACCTAATTCAAAAAGGGCAGGTGATCGACCCTTCTATCCTAGCCATTCAGCTAGGGCTGCCGTTATTCGTTAAACCCAACGAAAGCGGTAGTAGCTACGGGATAAGTAAAGTGAAAACCACCGAAGATATTGCACCGGCAATTACAAAAGCTCTTGCTGAGGATAGCGCTGTTATTATAGAAGAGTTTATTGCCGGAAGGGAGCTAACCTGCGGTTTGGTAAAAACCGCTGACAAGGAGCTAATATTCCCTGTGACTGAAATTATTTCGAAGAATGAGTTTTTCGATTACGAGGCAAAATACCTTAACCAATCGGAGGAGGTAACCCCTGCCGATATAAGTTCTTCTCTTTCGGAACGAATACAAATTCTCTCATCAAAGATATACGATAAACTGAACTGCCGTGGAATTGTGAGAATCGACTATATCTACAGCAACGATCAGCTATACTTCCTTGAGATTAACACCGTTCCGGGTATGAGCGAGGCGAGCATTATCCCTCAGCAGGTAAAGGTGTATGGAAAGGAGATGCACGAAATATTCAGCATGGTTATTGAGGATGCCATTGAACGAAAATCAGCGTAGAACCATTAATACACTACCAAGTTCATTTGCAGAACTGTTAAGGAAGACGAATTCTATTTAGCTCCATTAAGGGTATATAGGTGTATTGTTACCCCAATGGCTACTGCAATAAGCATGAACTCAACAAATAGCGGAGCATTTATAACGAGAATCGTTATCAATATGGTAAACCAAAGAATACCAATTGAAATCCACTTAATCTCCCGCTTTACCGTTTTGCTCTTCAAATAATCCTGAAGGTGTTTTCCAAAAAACCGATTGGTCAGCAACCAATCGTTGAACTTCTTGTTGCTTCGTGCAAATGAGTATGACGCGAGAAGCAAAAAGGGAGTTGTAGGTAGCAATGGGATGAAAATGCCAATAACTCCAAGCACAAGAGCTAATATACCCAAAAGCAGAAGAAAAGCCCTAATAATAGGGCTTGGGTGTAAATTGATCATAGATACAGGCTTTAATCATCCTTTGTGGCTTCCATCGCAAAAGGGTTTAATCTTCGATTTCCCGCAAGCGCAAAGATAGACCTCTTTGTTAAAATCAGTATTCAATATATTCCCATCAATGCCAACCACATTGAAATTCCCTGAGATTTTTATGGGCTGATTTCGGCTCAGCTGAATTTCAGCGGATACTCGTTTTACCTCCTCCATGGCCTACTCCTCCGAATCTTTAAAGTTCTTCTTAAAGTGGCTTCCATCGCAAAAGGGTAAACTCCCCGAATAGCCACATCTACAAAGCGATATCATCTGCATAGATTTGAGTTCGTTCCCATCATAACCAATCACCCTAAACTTACCAGAAACTAGCATGGGACCATTCCGCATAATCTGAACCCTTACTGGTTCGCTATCGAATTCACCTGTACTCTCAGCAGACTCATCTTTTATGGCTTTTAGCGATTTTTCAGCACTATTCTTATCGGGGTTATTCCACTTAAAGGTTAACGCATTGGTAGGGCACTCGTTAACAATTTCGATCACCTTCTCTACATCGGCGCCATCAAGGTTAATCCATGGCCTGTTTCGCGGATTAAACACCGATAGCAACTTGGTATAACAGATTGAAGCATGAATACACTCCCCAGAACTCCAAAAAACCGTTATGTCATTGTTCGAATATTTCTTCTTCACTCTTTCCATAAATAAAATAGTTCATCTTCTTAATGAACGGTAACCCAATACCTTTTGTTTAAAGAGATTCTGTAAAAATTACTTCTGAACCACCAAGCAGCTGGCTATTAAATCGTGTAGCGCCTGTTTCTTTTCAGTAAAACCAGCAATGATATAGCCAATAAAAAAGGTCATATTCGTTATTATGCGAGAAAAGTAACGACCTGTGGCTCTTCCGAAGGTAATCCGATTCCCCTCCATATCAACAACTTTAATATTAACCGCCATCTTCCCAAGAGTTCCTCCAAATTTCGACGATTCCATTAGGGCATAGTAAAGCCATTTCATCATAATACTAAAAATGATGGCAAGCATGATCATCCCAATAATCCCTCCTATCATAAATAATCCTCCCTGAGAAAAGAAATCCTTTGAGTATTTAATCTCACTGATATTAAGCCCGAATGCTACAATCCCTAAAATTATTGGCACCGCAATAATAAGTCCTGCAACACCGATTACAAACTGATCGATTATATAGGCTGCGAATCTTAACCAGAAGCCAGCGTACTTAACCTGATTCTGCTCTGAATTTGAGATAACTTCCATGACTGTTTTTTTAGTTTTTCTATTAAATTTTAAGTAACTATTCAGCAATACTATGAAATATAAACCACGAAGACACAGCCCGTCCCGATGTATCGGGAGAGAACACGGAGAATGTTTATAAATATAGTTGCTATTAACAAAATCTTAAACGTTTAATATAAGGTTTTTCATTGATGGAAAAGAACGAAACAATCGATAAGTCTAACTAGTAAATTGAAAAAATCTCCGTGTTCTCTGTGTCTCCGTGGTGAATGGTTACAATTTTATAAATACCAAACTAAATTTGCTTGATTTTTGTAGTAAAAATAGAAATACTTTTGTATCATTCATGTATCGACAACAAAAAAACGTTCCTATTCGTTTAAAGTATAGTAATTAGACTATGAATAAGATATTCGCAATATTAATTTCTATAATTTTTATCCCAACATTTGATGGCTTGGCTCAGCAAACCGTTATTATTGATGGCTTTACAATTCCTGCAATAACCACAATAAACGGTGAACCAATACCAAATTGGTTAATCCCCGAAATTGTTGTATTTCCCAAACGTACCTTTAAAACTAAAAAAGATTACCGTCATTACCAACGGATGATCAGAAATCTTAAAACGGTGTATCCCTACGCCCGAATTGCAAAGGATAAACTAAAGGATATGAATTCGCAGCTGACACAGCTGAAAACTAAACGTGAAAGAGAACAGTTTGTAAATCAGATAGAAAAAGAGATTCGAAATGATTTTGAGAAGAAGTTGATGAGCTTAACCGTATCGCAAGGAAAAATGTTGATCAAGCTAATCGATAGGGAAACAGGGAGGACCTCATACCAACTTCTAAGAGAGCTGAAAGGGAATTTCTCTGCTGGGCTATGGCAAGCCGTAGCTCGAATTTTTGGATCGAACCTTAAAAGCGAATTCGACGAAGAGGGGGAGGATAAAATTCTGAATGAGCTGATAATTCTATATGAGCATAGGCAGCTATAGCACGACAAAAACCAAATCACAAAAATCAAAAAGAGGTTTACATCTATTACATTCAAAGCAAGTGTTATGTTAATCATACGATGACGTAATTGCATTCAGGGCTATAACCGACGGGTTAACCCATCGGTTAAAAAAACGTAATAATACATACTTAACATAACACTAGTAGATTTCTTTAAAAACTATCATTATTAACCGAGAAAAAAACAGATTTCAATAGATCGCAGCGATGCTGCTTCTAGATGAAATATAATATCATCTATTCTACAAATAGTTAGCAGCGATGCTGCTTTTTTAAAGTCGCGTAGCGACGACCTATTTGTAGTGTTTTTATTAAACCGAAAATCAAGCCCTGTTAGGGGCGACCTATACATTGAATGTAGTAATATCAAGTATTTCATGAATTACATAATAATTTAGTCGGTCAGTAGTGAAAAACTATTATTTATCAAAAGAATGGAAACATTACGAACATTTATTGCCATTGATGTTAAGGTTGAACCAACACTAAAGAAAAAATGGGAAGAATTAAAAATATTGCTTTGCAACGATAGCATCAAATGGGTTAATGAGCAAACGATTCATCTTACCCTTTCCTTTTTAGGTGATACTCCTATCTGCCAAATTGAAGATATTACTCAACAACTTGAATTGAATCTTAAGAAAACATCAACTTTTAGAATTACCCTTAATGGATTCGGTTTTTTTGGGAAGAGTAGCTCTCCCAAAGTTATATGGGTAGGGATTTCAGAATCACAACATATTTCGCAACTGAAAAAGATTGTTAATTCAACACTATCAACACTAGGATTTGATGACTCTCAAGGTAAGTTTTCTCCTCATATAACGTTAGGTAGGGTTAAACAGTTAAAATCTTCAATTGAACTAGTAACTATATCAACAAGAACAAATCAGAGGCTTTACAAGATGCCGAAATAGATAGAGTGTTTTTTTACCAAAGTATTCTTAAGCCCACTGGACCAATATATAAACAGCTTAAAGAGATTAAACTCCTTTCCCTTTAAAAACAGTAATCAGGGTATAAATAATTATCTTAAGATCAACCAAAATCGACATATTGTCGATGTATAGAAGATCGTACTTTAGCCTTTCTACCATCTGTTCCACATTCTCAGCATAGCCATACTTTACCTGCCCCCACGAAGTGATTCCAGGCTTCACCTTTTGAAGGTGTATGTAATGGGGGGCAATTCTAACAATCTGGCTAACAAAATATTGCCGTTCAGGTCGAGGTCCTACTAACGACATCTCCCCTCTAAGAACATTTAAGAAATTTGGTATTTCATCGAGCCTAGTTTTACGCATAAATCGACCAAGCGGAGTAACCCTGGTATCGGTTTTACTCGATAGCGCAGGGCCCGAAGCCTCGGCATTGAAATACATGGATCGAAACTTAAAGAGCGTAAAGGGTTTACCGTACTGCCCAACCCTCTCCTGCTTATGAATTATTGAACCCCTAGAGGTTATCTTAATCAGGATACATAAAACAATAATAAGGGGAAGGAGAACTATCAGGGCAATACCTGCAATTACTAAGTCCATTAGCTGCTTCACCTTTACCTGCCAAGGGGGCATCAGCTCAAAGGATACCCTAAACAACGGTGCGCTAAAAATCTCCGACATCTTAACCCTGCCCGTCAGGTAATCATAAAGGCTTGGTATCGCTTTGATAATAATATTCATGCACAGCAGATCGTTGATCAGCTTAAGCATGCTCTTATTATCGGTACTATCGAGGGCTATCAGCGCCTCCTCTATCCTATTAGTTTGAATAATGCTAGCTATGGATTTAAAATTGCCTAGGCAGGGTATAACTCCTGCTAAACGATTTTCAGTTTCACCACCAACTTCAACATAACCAACAATTTTGTATCCCTGAGATTTAACCTGTGCCTGAAGCTCATTGTACAGCTCAAGAGCCTTTTCGCCTTCGCCAATAATTATAGTTGGGTAACCATATTTTCGGGAATGAATCCGATGTATAGTAATTGATGTAATGATCAACCTTGGGAAATAGGTTAAAGCGAATACGAGCAGAAAAAGGGTGTAGAATAGCTTAAAGTAGTATAGCGATGATAAAACTACATCATTGAACATTAAAATAAAGAAGATGACTAGCGTTCCGACTAAGGTTATTCCTATTGAATTGCCAAGCTCATTTAATCGTGATTTTCTGAAAATATCGTTATAAAAACCGGCTAGGCTGAAAAGGATTATCCAAAAAATCACATAAAGGGCTATTCCAAAATAATGCTTGATGAAAAATGCTGATGGAATCGGCTCAAGAGTTGATAACCCATGGTCTAAACTGCTCCGAAAATAGGTAAACAGTAACCATGCAACAAAAACACCTACAATATCAAAGGTAATGTATTTAGCAACCTGCCACTTCCTATTCACATCTTGTTGTTTTAGGGTTTCTAAATTAAGGAAATTATGCCGATTACAAAAATAAAATGGATTAGCTAAATGGGTTAAGGCGTTCTTCTATCGTTTCAAAAAGGTTGAACGTTTCTATAGCATTCTCAATACCAAAGCTTAATGGTGATTTTGATATTATTTCCTGAGAGTATATGCCGAGATTTGCTATAAACCCTTCATCGGATAGAATGAGCTGGGGCGATTCCAATATTTTAGATTCGAAAGCAATACTATTGATGGACAAATCTTTAAAATACCCATCATCCCCCGAAAAGAATCGTAATACGCATTTTTCATCCTCGTCAACCCGAGCTATACTCGATGCGATGATACTGCTATTATCGTACTCAAAGCGAAGGTTAATAACCGTTGGCTTTTGGTTGAACAATGGCAATCCATTTACCCTTAATTTCCTCATGCCATAAGGTTTAATCCTTACAAACGAGGCTATATCATAAATAAGCATTCGTCGAAATACCTCATCGCTTGTTGCTTTCCCTGTATCGCGGGTTAGCTCTAGCATGAAGCAGTTCCCAATAATCTCATCCTGCTTAACCAGTATCTCCCCTGCGCAGCCAAAACCAATGGGAACGCCTATCTCAGTTGAAAGTTCATTGATCTCCACAAGCGAACTATGCGAATAATCGGGAAGGCTTGCTAAAAAGATATTTACCCCCCTCTTTAACGCTTTTGCAGCAAAATCGAAGTAATTATCTCCATTATAGAAAATGTATGCCACCTCAATCTGAACCAAGAGCTCATCCTCCGATTCATAAATTTTGGGGTCAGAGCTGTTGGATTCATCATTAGATTGAAAGAATGCTCCTACCAGCTCAAGGCTATTCTCATCGGCGATTGTTTGCAGCAAACCGATATTCACTGAATTTTGAAAGAAAAAGCCTGCTTTCATAAATAGATGCTATTTTTTATTGAAAATTTCACAACCGACAAATGTCAACTATACTAATTCTAATCTTTTAGCTATATAACAATCATTGTTCAAATAGCCCTTTGAAAATTGAATTTATACTCTCAAGCAACATTCTATTAGGTTGTTTTTGTAATTCAGATCTTCGGTACTCTTGGAATAGAGCGATTATTTTTTGTTCATTTTTTTTGTCTATTCGGTCAATATCAACAATCATTGCTTTATTTATATCGTTGGGTTCAAATTTTTGTAATCCATTACCATATTCTCTGCGATTATCATTAAAAATATCTTTTGAAATGTCGGTTAGCAGGTATGCAAAAAGCAAATCAATTTTTTGTTCAGAAAAAATATTCAAGTAGATGCAATGAAATGTTGTCAAATTGCTAATCATTGCCTCATTGCGAATAAAACGAAGTCCATTGCGGTTGAAAACCGAAACCCATATTTGCGAAGGAGGCCTGTTCTCTATTGAATACCAAGGTGTACGGCTCGCTGTTAAGAATTTCTTATCTACATTCTCCAATACACCCTTTTCAATATACTGTTTTACTGATTTATCATTACTGTTAATTCCTTTAAATAGGTAAATAAACCTATCGTTCTGTTTCAGATTTTCAAAATCATCATTGGTAAAGAATGCACCATCTATGTCAACCGATTTAATAATACAAGGCAATAAATATTTCTCCGAAATATTGAATTGTTTTGCTTTAGATTTATTAAAGGTAAAATACTCGTTTGCTCCAGTGGCTATGCCTCTAACAACTTTACCGAAACTTGAAAAAGGGACAAGATTCCTAAACCTTGCGGCATTCTGTTCTTGGTAGTAAGTCCGCCATTTGATGTCAGGATTAAGATTACAAAATGCTATTGCATTCCCTGCTTGTACTTTCGGATAAGATTTAAGTTTTGTCTTAAAAGATAACAATTCCTCAAGAGTTCTAATGTTAACGAACTCAACCGCTGAACTTTCATTATCGTTTGCGAAAAGGAGTATTGATGAAGTAGTTAAAGCATCATCAAAAACATTTTCCTCAAAATCAAAAATGATAATGAAACGAAGTAGTTTATTTTTGATAAGATATGCTTTAACCAATTTCCCATAGTCAGAGTTTAAGAATTCAGAAGGAATAATATATGCGGCTCTCCCGCCTAAGTTTAGCTGATGTGCAGATTTTAGAAGAAAAAGGGTGTATAGGTTTGTAAAACCGTTTAGTTTCAGCCCGAGTTTCTCTTCAATTTCTTTAAGTGTTGTTTTATTCTCGTAATCATGGAATTTGAAGTAAGGCGGATTGCATATAATTCCATCGTAACGATTGTCCCAATCATTAAACATGTAATCTTTAAGGTAAATCGAAGTTTTGTCTTCGTCCTCGAAAAGTTTCAATGCTTGATTTAAGATAGTTTCGTCAATGTCAAAACCTTTAATCGAACAATCCTTATTCGATAGCCTTATGGCTCGTGCAAATATACCCAATCCAAATGCAGGGTCTAAAACAGTTTTTAAACTCTCGTTTCCCAGTATCCATTCAGCCATAAACTCAGCAATGGAAAAAGGCGTGAAGAATTGAGCAAATTTTTTCCTATGCTCGATGGAAACTAGCAGAGAATACTCTTTCTCAGGTTCGTTGTTTTTTATATTTTGTTTAATGGTCTGCATTAGAGTTCGTTCTCCTTGACACCTAAAATGCACTTCAAATTGTTGACGTCTAAATATGCAATCCCTCCATTGAATTTAACGTGAAACAGAAGACGTCCTCTACCTAGTTTTCTCATAACACTTTCATGGTCAGGCATAACAACCTTAAAGGCAACTTCTTTACCTTCTTTGTAATCAATTTTCACAGTCCATTTATTTTGATTTTTGCTATCTTCATCACTCACAAAGAATTTATCTCCCTCCAATTCAGGCGTAGATATTAATTCAAGGATTTTTTGAAAAGAAATTCCATAAACCTTATCGAAGAAAACCTGAAAGTAAAAATGAGGGACATTATAGGTTTCAATCCATTTATATACAACCTTTAAATCTTCAACCTTAGGTGTTATGCTTAAAAAATCACGTTTCTTAAATTCTTTTAAAGCACAATTCATTTCTTTTATCTGATCACTTGCTTTCTTAAGTCTTTCAGACCCTCTCCAACCAGGTGCGTTTTGTATTTTTATTACTCCAATAGTTTCTTTGGTAATAGCATTTAAAACATCAATCCAACCTTCTTTCTGGCTTAGCAGATCTTTATAGTTGTCTAATAAATTTGCTTTAATTTGAAGTACTTTTTCAATTATTTCGGTTTTTCGTTGCTGCATATACTGATTGTATTCTTCAACCAGAAATGCACTTGACCTAACTTCAATACCAGCAGCAGCTAGCGGAACTATTTTATTCAATATCTCTGGAGGGAAATTACTGATATTATTGCCCCATTCTTCTAAATAAATATCTTTCGAGTACAAAAGTATATCAGGTCTTTTGCCAATTGCATTCAGTTCATCTTGATAATTTTCATAGAATTCTTCAAAACCTGATTCTCCTGCTACAATATTTTCGGATTTACCATATTGGACTGCAACATAATTACTAAGTTTTGTGTTTATTGCTTGCAGAATCAAGTTTTCAGCCCAATCGCCTTGTTCTCTATTTGTCAGAAACTCAGAAAAAGCCTGAGTTGGTGCTTTTCCTCTTTTTCGTTCAACTGACCAATCAATAATTGTTGTAGGAACGATCTGAATTAATTCTCTAATTCTTTCGTAATAAGTCATTGCTTCATCTTTAGATATTGAACTTTCCTTTCAGCAACCTTTAATGTGTCAAGGTCTGCATTTTCCTCTAATATTTTATAGGCGATTTGGTCGCTTATTAATTCTTTCAACAATGCCTTTTCCTCAAGTTTGAAATATTTTGCAACTGACTTAATTTGTTCCTTAGTTGGCTGCCTCTCGCTACGCTCAATTTTACCAAGCAGAGAGGTATCAATGCCAATTTTCTCAGCAACCTCTCTTAATGAAAGCTTTGCATCCTCTCTCAATGCTCGAACTTGCTCGCCTAGTGTTGCAACCTTATTAATACCCATCTTTTAAATTACATAATTGATTCAATTGTAATCATATTTTCATCCTTGGACAAATTATGTCCACAAAAGTTTTCAACAATCTTTCATATTTATGAGAAATAGTAACAGCCCATAATATTAAAACTACTGTTATCTTTGTGCGTGCAATCAGATTTGTTACAAAAGATGCAGGATACGTACAGACACAAAGGCCTTCGGAAGATATTAGCCGAAGAGCTTCGGCAAAAAGGGATAACCGATCAAAGGGTGTTGGATGCCATTAATACTGTTCCTCGCCATTTCTTTATGGATAGCGGATTTATCAATTTTGCTTACAAAGATTCTGCATTTCCCATAGGAGCAGGTCAAACCATTTCACAACCTTACACCGTAGCGTTCCAAACCCAGCTGTTGGATATTCAACCGATGGAGAAAGTCCTTGAGATTGGAACGGGTTCAGGATATCAAACGGCTATTCTTCTGGAGATGGGCGCCAAGGTTTTCACCATCGAGCGCCAAAAAGAGCTCTACCTAAAAGCCAAAGCGCAGCTAGAGGCCATAGGCTATCACCCCCATTTCTTCTACGGCGATGGTTACCTAGGAATGCCCAGCTACGGCTCTTACAGCAAAATTATTATTACTGCGGGTGCTCCCGAGATTCCCCAAGCACTTGTGGAACAGCTTCAAGTTGGAGGAAAGCTAATCGCCCCTGTTGGCGACACCCAAAAGCAGGTGATGACATTAGTTGAAAAGGTGAGCGAAACGGAAACAGTCATCACCCAGCACGGAAATTTTATCTTCGTTCCATTGCTGAAAGGGACAAGCAGCAGGTGATTTATCGTAAAAATCATATTGGTTGAATGTTTTTTTGCTTTAGCAGCTTAAATGTACCGTAATGATTAATTCCTTTTTCCAATTTTCCAATATTTTAACATTGTAGTTAAGTTGTATATCCTCCGATGAACTGAGGTTTAAAGGGGATAAACAAAAATCATTGTCCAGCGTAGATAGTTTTTTAAGTCATGAGACTTCACCCATTGAAGAGATAATTGATACAAATCACCTTGGTAGTATTCTATGATTCTGGAATTATATGGTTATATTTGATCATTACAGATTGATTTTTTTCAAACCCCATTTTATATGAAATTAAAAAATAAGATAACAGCTTACTTTTTGGGTGTATCATTGGCAATCATGCTTCCTCTTATTTTTTTTTATACCCAAAAATTTTTCCAACTATCGAAAGGGCATTATATTCAGAAAGCCAATGCCTTCAATCAACAGAGTTCAATGCTAATAAACAGCTATTTTCAGCAATTTTTGGAAAAAGCTCGGACTGTTTCCAACATGTACACCTCCTTAAGTGGTTACCCTGAATCGATTCACAAAGAGATAATAACCCAGATAGAACGCAACATTCTTGAAAAGAATATCGATGCCGCTGCATTTTGGTATAACAGACAGATTCGTAACATCGACCCTTCGTGGAATAAAGAAAATGGGAGGTATGAGATTAAATATTATCGAGCAGGGAAAAACCTCATCTTTAAAGACAGCTATGCTGATAAAGATATTGAGGGAAAGGAGTATCAAGATATCAGGATTCGAAATACAGAGGTTATATACACCCCATATATTGGCAGCTATACTGGCAACAGTGCTGATGAAAATATGTATATCAACATAGCCGTTCCAATAAATTATAATGGAAAGTTTATTGGATTAGTTGGCATGGATTTTACACTCGATAAAATTGCAGATTATTTGGATAAAATATCCCCTTTTAAGGAATCTTTCTCATTGCTTATTCACAGCAAAGGGAATTTCATTTACCATCCAAATCCAGAATTCAGAACCAAACCATTTGAAGAGTTCTTTAAACTTGGCCGAATTGATACCCGTTTTCGCGATTGTTTTTCTTCGGTAAAGCCCTTCGAAGGGGATTATTATAATTTACAAGGAGAAAGGTTTTACTGTAGTTTTATTCCCATTCGGCCAGCAAACAGCGATGATTTTCTATACTTTGGATCATTTATCCCCTACAAACTCATACTCAAAGAAAGCCGATCGGCTTTAACTATAGCATTAATACTTGGAATTGCAGGTATTGCAATGCTATATATAATAATCATTCTTATTGCAACCCGAATAGTCAATCCTATTAATGAAGTAATTGATATCTCTACTTTAATTGGCGAAGGCGACCTCACCAAATTAATACAAGTTAAAACAAACGATGAAATAGGAAGGTTAGGTTCATCGATAATGCTCATGAAAGATAACCTTACACTAATTATTAACGAATTAAAGAATCGATCAACGAATCTGATTGAAATCGGAAACGAGGAACAACTTCGATCAGGCCGACTCCAAAATTCATCAATGGAGCTTGCCGCCTCGGCCGAGGAGGTATCTTCCTCTCTTTCATCGATGAACGATAATATAAAATCCTCAATGATCAACACCACTACTATCAGTAAGAAATCGAAAGATATTGATTCAAACCTTTCTTACAGTCAAGAATTGGTAAGCCAAACAGGGAAGGCAATGATTCACATTGACGAAAAGGTTCACATTATCAACTCCATTGCCATGCAAACCAACCTACTAGCCCTAAATGCAGCTGTTGAAGCGGCTAGAGCTGGAGAATCGGGTAAAGGCTTTGCTGTTGTTGCAAATGAAGTAAGAAGGCTTTCCGAAAGAACTAAGGAAGCTGCATTAGAAATTGAGCAAGCATCAAAAAATGGGAAAGAGGTTGCGCACAAAACAGAGCAAACAGTACTTAACTTAATTGAACAGATAAACGAAATAATTAAAGGGGTTGAGCAAATTGCCATTGTTGGCACAGAGATTAGAGATTCAATCCAGCAGATTGAAACTGCAATAATGTCTCTAAACAACATCAGCCAACAAAACACTTCTATCGCTGACCTTCTGGCCGAAAACTCCATCAAACTGCTCGATGGAGCCAATGGTCTTAACAATATGGTACACCAGTTTAAAACTAACTGACTTCTCGCTAAGTAACTTCCAAACTGTGTTTGTCTAAACAACCGTTCTAAGGAAGACAAGGAAATTGGATAAAAAAACAAAATCCATCATTCCATTATTAAATCACCCCAACAAAAGGAAAAATGATACAGGTAAAAAAGTTAATTCTTAATCCATTTCAAGAAAATACGTACATCGTTTACGACCAAACAGGCGAAGCCTTAATTATTGATCCGGGTTGTTTCGCTCAATCGGAAATCGATGAGGTGAAATGGTTTGTCGATTCAAATGGCTTAACGGTCAAGCAAATTATTCTTACCCATGGGCATATCGACCATATCCTTGGAGTTGACTCTTTAAGGGATTTATATAAGGTAAAATGCCTCGCCCATGACAACGATCTCCCTTTAATTGAAGCATCACCTAAACTAGGGCAGATGTACGGGTTAACGTTCGATAAAGCACCTAAAATTGATGCGTTCATAAAAGATGGCGACAGAATTCCCATCGGGGAATCGATTATAGAAGTAATTCATACCCCTGGACACTCCATGGGCGGTGTTTGCTTTTTTCTTCGAAATGAAAAAATACTATTTACAGGCGACACCCTATTCAATGGGTCGATTGGCAGAACCGATTTACCGGGCGGCAATTTCGAAGTTTTAATCGCTAGTATTTCGCAAAAGATTATTCCTCTTGGAGAAGGCGTAACGGTTTACCCAGGGCATGGCAATTCCACTACAATTGGATTCGAAAAGCAAAACAACCCTTTCCTGCAAAAGGGATAAGGATAAATTCTTTTTTAAATAATTGATTAATCGCAGATTTAATCCGAAATCATTTTTCTACTTTTACACCAATTTTTTTAAACCTAATTACTTAACTAAATAAAATCAACTATAATGATTACCGATTCATTTGCTTCACGCCATATTGGTCCTCGCGACCAAGAACTTGGTGAGATGTTGAAAGTTGTTGGCGTATCGTCGCTCGACGAGCTGATAAATCAAACTGTGCCAACATCAATACGGTTAAAAAAACCGCTCAACCTACCTACTCCGCTAACCGAGCATGAATATCTAAACAAAATCAATGCTCTAGCAGCAAAAAATAAGATTTACCGTTCATTCATTGGCATGGGCTATTATGGAACTGCAACTCCTGCAGTTATCATCCGAAATATCTTTGAAAACCCTAGCTGGTACACTTCATACACTCCATACCAAGCAGAGATTAGCCAAGGTCGTTTAGAAGCTTTGCTAAACTATCAAACTATGGTTATGGATATGACCGGTATGCAGATAGCTAACGCATCGCTACTCGATGAATCGACAGCTGCCGCTGAGGCAATGATTATGATGTTTAACCTTCGCAGCCGTCAGGCCGTAAAGGATGGAAAGAATGTAATCTTTGTTGATAAGGATATTTTCCCACAAAACCTTGAGGTTATCATAACCCGTGCAAAACCTCTGGGTATGGAGGTTGTAACCGGATGCTACAGCGAATACACCTACACAGGAAAAGAATTTGGTGCAATTGTTCAGTATCCATCAGCAAAAGGAACTGTTAGAGATTACGCTGGGTTTACAGCGAAGGCTCATGAAGCGGGTGTTCTAGTAGCCGTTATTTCAGATCTTTTAAGCCTTGCGCTGATTACACCTCCAGGTGAATGGGGTGCTGATATCGTTGTTGGTTCAACCCAACGTTTTGGTGTTCCAATGGGATTTGGCGGCCCTCATGCCGCATTCTTTGCAACAAAGGATGAACACAAACGTAGCATGCCTGGTCGTATTATCGGCATTTCAATCGATAAACACGGTAATAAAGCATTACGTATGGCTTTGCAAACCCGCGAACAGCATATCAAACGCGAACGTGCAACCTCAAATATCTGCACTGCTCAAGCACTTCTTGCTACCATGGCCGGTATGTTTGCAGTATATCATGGAAAAGAAGGAATAAGAAGAATTGCTTCTTACACCCATAGCGCAGCAGTGGTCGTTGCCAACGAGTTAACTAAACTTGGTTACACACAAAATGTAAAAAGTTTCTTCGATACACTTGAGATTACCCTTCCATCCTCGGTAAGCGTTAATACCATTAAAGAAAAAGCGCTTGCAAGCAAGCTGAACTTCTTCTACAAGGAGAATGGCAATATCGGTATCAGCTTCGATGAGGTAACCAGTGTTAATGATGTCAACGCTATTCTTTCAGTATTCGCTGAAGCATTAGGTAAAAAAGCAACATCGATCAACGAAATCGTTGAATCAAACCAAATCCCTGCTAACCTAAAGCGTACTAGCGGTTATTTAACCGAGAAAGTATTCAACATATTCCACTCCGAAACCGAAATGATGCGGTATATCAAGAAGTTGGAACGTAAGGATATTTCCTTAACCCATAGCATGATTTCGCTAGGTAGCTGTACCATGAAGCTAAACGGTGCTGCTTTAATGCTACCGCTCAGCCGTGCAGAATTCGGAAGTATCCACCCATTCGTTCCAGCTGATCAGGTTGCTGGTTACATGGAGATGATTCATGATTTAGAAAAATACCTTGCAGAGATCACTGGCTTTGCTGCCGTTTCGCTACAACCTAACTCAGGTGCAGCTGGCGAATATGCTGGGCTAATGGTTATCCGCCAGTACCATATAGATAGAGGCGATACTCACCGTAATATTGTTTTGATTCCTGCATCGGCACATGGTACAAACCCAGCCAGTGCTGCTATGGCGGGCATGGAGGTTATTGTTGTTGCCTGTGATGAAAAGGGGAACATCAACGTTGACGATCTAAAGGCAAAAGCAGAACAGCATAAGGATAAACTATCTGCATATATGGTTACCTACCCATCGACTCATGGGGTATTCGAGTTCAAAATCCGCGAGATGATGGACATTATTCATAGGAATGGTGGATTGGTTTACATGGATGGTGCGAATATGAACGCTCAGGTTGGACTAACTAGTCCCGGTGAAATTGGTGCTGATGTTTGTCACCTTAACCTTCATAAAACCTTTGCAATTCCTCATGGTGGTGGTGGTCCTGGTGTTGGCCCAATTGCTGTTACCAAAGAACTTGCTCACTTCCTGCCTTCACATCCCGTTGTAAAAACTGGTGGCGATAAGGCGATTACCGCAGTTGCTGCTGCTCCTTACGGTAGTGCAAGTGTTCTACCAATTACCTATGGCTATATCCTAATGCTAGGCGGCGAAGGTTTAACCAACGCTACCAAGTGGGCCATTCTAAATGCAAACTACATGGCTACCCGCCTAAAAGGACATTTCAGCGTTCTTTATACGGGTGAAACTGGTCGCGTTGCGCATGAGATGATTCTTGATTGTCATCATTTCAAATCATGCTACGATGTTGAAACAGGTGATATCGCTCGTCGCTTAATGGACTACGGATACCATGCTCCTACCCTTTCGTTCCCAGTTCACGAAACCCTGATGGTTGAACCCACCGAAAGCGAATCGAAGCAGGAGCTCGATCGTTTCGTTGATACCCTAATAACCATTAGGCAAGAACTTGATGATATTAAGGATGGCAAAGCCGATAAGGTTGACAACGTATTGAAAAACGCCCCTCATACAGCCACTGAGGTTACTGCCGATGAGTGGAAACACGTTTATGGTCGTCAGAAAGCGGCATTCCCTCTACCCTGGATTGCAGGGAATAAATTCTGGCCTGCCGTTGGTAAGATTGACTCAGGGTATGGAGATAGAAACTTGGTATGCTCTTGCGGTACGATTGAAGATTATTTGTAATTGATATTTTCCTTTAATACGGAGTTCCGAACTTTATAAAAGTTCGGAACTCTTTTTTTATATCCCTTGATAAAACAATGAGTATTTGCTTTGAGGTAATATTTTAACGTGAGTTCGATAAAAGAATGCTTATTATATCATTATTTATTAGTGCTTTAATACAAATATTATGTTTTTGGAAGACTGGAATAATGGAATAATGGGGTTACTTCTAACTTTCTTCATCCAATATTCCATTTCTCCATCATTCCATTTTAACCCAAAAAGTAAAATACTGATAATATGGCATTTAAATTATTTACTACATCGAACTGACGTTATTTTAGATTCCCCAAACCTCAATTGCTAGAAAAATTTGAATGGCGGAAGTAGTTTCCAGATGCAAATCAGGGTCAAAAGCAATAGGATTTTTACCTAATCCATCAACAAAATTTCTTATGAACTTTAAATTAACCTGCTCTTCCTTCGCTAATCATATTTCCAGAAGTAATCATACCCAAATAGTTCACCTTGCAGCTTACTAGAAATTTCAATTATCTTTGATATAAAAATACACTACTGACCGACTAAAATACTATACAATTTATGAAATACTTGATATTACTACATTCTATGTATAGGTCGCCCCTAATGGGGCTTGAATTTGATTTTTCTCTAAT
>Ga0209287_10000174_pt1 | contig 42481 bp, 38 predicted proteins | sample PPLLak3cmMay2015_2_FD_187255 | JGI IMG/M metagenome (GOLD analysis project Ga0209287, IMG submission 187255) | Freshwater sediment microbial communities from Prairie Pothole Lake near Jamestown, North Dakota, USA - PPLs Lake P8 Core (1) Depth... | ecosystem: Environmental > Aquatic > Freshwater... | reverse complement strand
TTACTTTTTCATCAAGGAAAAAGTAAAGGATGCAAGGAAATCAAACAATACATGAGAAAAACCTTGCATCCAAAATGATCTTAATTGTATTTATATGGCAGGTAATCTATTCGTTAAGTCTTATTCAGCAAGCCCTAAATAATTTAAATGCCATATTATCAGTATTTTACTTTTTGGGTTAAAATGGAACCGAGCTTGCGAGTTCGGCGTAGCCAATGATGGAGAAATGGAATATTGGATGAAGAAAGTTAGAAGTAACCCCATTATTGACTTCGTCGTCCGGCAGTTGCCGGATCGCTCCAGTTCCATTATTCCCTGCCTGCCGGCAGGTAGGCAGTCTTCCAAAAACATAATATTTGTATTAAAGCACTAATAAATAATGATATAATAAGCATTCTTTTATCGAACTCACGTTAATTATATTCCCATTTGAGCAACCGCTGGAACTTAATAAATATTCAAAGCCAACAACAAACAATTATGGAACATGAATGAAAAATGAACTTCACGCTTATTGGTTGATTGATAACCTCAAAAATCATACATTTGCAAAACAAGATTGAAACCCTTATGGAAACAAGAGAGATAATTAGAGTAATCAGAAAGTTTCCAATAAGCAAAAGAATACTTATAAAAGCATGAAAAAATTTGGATTAATAATTGCAGCTCTTTGCAGTTCAACCATAATAGAGGCTCAGCAAATAATAGAAAACCCCGTTGTTGCTGATGATCCAACACATCAGGATTTAAACATTAATTACATTGCCCTTTACCCCGATTCGACGGTTATCAACCTTTCTGTTGAAAACAAACTAGCTCAAGGCGGCTGGTTTTGTGCCGATAGAAAAATATATATCGAAACAACGCAAGAGCACCAACGATTCAATATTATCAAAGCACGAGGTATTCCTCGTTGTCCTGCAGTTCATAGTTTTAAAAAAGTTGGCGAAAAGTTAACTTTTACATTCGTTTTCCCGGCAATTCCAAAAGGAATAAATCGACTAAATCTGATTGAGGATTGCGATAAATCGTGCTTTAGCTTTAAAAATATTATTCTTGATGTAAAAATAAATCAAGACATTAGGCTTTATATGCAAGGCGTTGAATTTTATGCAGCCAATAAAAACAAGGAGGCCATTGATTGCTTTAGCAAGGTTGTTGAGGCTATACCCTCATCGCCTACCCATGTTTACGGATATTCATACTTCAACCTTATTCGAATCCATTTTAATAGCGGGGATAAGGTAACCGCCAAGTTCTGGCTCGAACAGCTCGAAAAATCATCGCTACTCGATAAACAGTACTTTATCAACTCGCTTCAAAAGGAGGGAATTCAACTAAAATAGTTGTTAGTTGGCAGTGCTGAATATATTATTTCAATGTCTATCAACCAGTTAGTATATAGTAGTATAAAAACCCAGCGAGATGGGAGAAAACTTTTTCGAGTCATAAATAAATTGAAAGAACTCCCCTAACTTCTAAGAACTGCTAACAGCTAGTTAATTGCAAAAAACTCTGAACAGATATTGTTCCTTTATAAATTGACTATATTTGTTTTATGAAGACAACTATTAGAAAATTTGATAATCAGTTTGAAGAAATTCTAGGATTGATTAAATCCGCTAGACAAAGAGTTCTGAAATCTATAAATACTGAACTCATTGACTTATATTGGAATGTAGGGAGATTCATTTCTGAAAATTGTTCGAAAAACAACTGGGGTGAAAATACCATTGAGAATTTATCCCAATTTATCATTGAAAAAGAACCTGACCTCAAAGGTTTCTCTCCTCAAAATCTATGGAGAATGAGGCAATTCCATGAAACGTATTGCCAAAACGAAATTCTCTCACCACTGGTGAGAGAAATTAGCTGGTCTAATAACCTTCTCATTCTTTCCAAAACAAAGGACTTGAACGAAAAAGAGTTTTACATTCGATTATGTATAAAAGGAAATTATTCCAAAAGGGAACTTGAAAGACAGATTGAAAGCGGCTTCTATGAAAGATCAATGATAACAGGTGAAAGTGCTTCGCCTGCACTAAAAGGAATTCATCCGAAAATTGAGACTGTTTTTTAAAGATAACTATGTACTTGAGTTTTTAAATCTCCCCCATAAATACTCTGAGAAAGAATTTCAAAAGGCGATAATATCTAACCTAAAGGACTTTATACTCGAATTTGGAAAGGACTTTACATTTCTTGGTGAAGAATATCCAATACAGGTAGGAAATGAAGACTTTTATATCGACCTACTATTCTTTCATAGAGAACTTCAATGCCTAGTTGCCCTTGAATTAAAGATTGGTTCATTCAAGCCAGAATATCTTGGCAAAATGGAGTTTTACCTTGAAGTATTGGATAGAAAAGTCAAAAAAGACCATGAGAATCCGAGTGTTGGAATAATTCTTTGCAAAACGAAAGATAAAAATGTGGTTGAAATATCTTTGAGTCGCAGTCTCTCACCAACTCTCATTAGCGATTATAAAACCAAGCTAATAGATAAGGATCTTTTAAGAAGAAAACTTAAAGAATTCTTCGAGATAGAAGATAAAAATATCAAATAGTTGCTAAATCCAAGCGTTTTCTTGTCAACTTTTAAACTTGTTAACTTAGCACTTGTCGCTTATCTCTTCTTGCCTTATCTTATTATCTTTGTACCTAAATTATCCTCAATAATGCCGAACAAATTAAAACGTACTGAACTGCACGAGCTGGGTGAATTCCGACTAATCGATCACCTCACCCAAAATGCAAAAGCAACAAACGATTCAACTATTCTTGGGGTTGGCGATGATGCTGCCGTAATTGACCCCGCAGGGAAAAGGATGGTGGTTACAACCGATCTGTTACTGGAAGGGGTTCATTTCGATTTAACCTACTTCCCTATCAGACATCTAGGGTATAAAGCGGTGATAGTAAACCTTAGCGATGTGTATGCCATGAATGCAACCCCAAAGCAAATAACCGTTTCATTGGGCATATCGAAGCGATTTTGCCTTGAGGATTTAGATGAACTTTATAACGGAATCTATTTGGCATGCGAGAAGTATGGGGTTGATTTAGTGGGTGGCGACACTTCAACCTCCTATACCGGTTTAACCATAAGCGTTACCGCAATAGGCGAAGCCAATGAGAATGAGCTATGCTATCGCAGCGGGGCAAAGGTGAATGATCTTATCTGCGTTACGGGCAATCTGGGTGCAGCCTATATGGGCCTTCAGCTGCTCGAACGTGAGAAAAAGGTTTTTGAGGGGAATCCTAACGTTAAACCGCAATTTACAGGTTGGGATTACATCCTGGAACGATTCCTTAAACCCGAAGCAAGAAGACCTATACTCGAAAAACTTCGTGCGTTGGGTATTAAGCCCAATGCAATGATTGATATATCGGATGGTTTATCGTCCGAGGCAATGCATATATGCAAAAACTCAAAGGTTGGCTGCCGGATATACCTCGAAAAACTCCCCATCGATCAGCAAACGTTCAAAATTGCCGAGGAGATGGGTATCGATGCCATTGTTGCTGCACTAAACGGCGGTGAGGATTACGAGCTGCTATTCACCGTACCCATTGAACAACACGATAAAGTGCTAGGCATGGAAGGGGTTTCAATCATTGGCCATATCACCGCCGAGAATACCGGAGCCTTCCTTATCACCCCCGATGATAAAGAGATTCAGCTAAAGGCTCAGGGATGGAATGCTATTGTAGAGAAAGAGTAATTAGTATCTGTAAATTCAGCTATCTATTGTTTGATTAAAAATCCAAATCAAATAAAAGTGAAAACGGTTCAAATAACCATTCGCTATATAACTCTAGCAATTCTAGCTCTTACATTCACCCAATGTAAGGTTAATTCTTTCTCATTATCAAAAAATGGGCTGGTCGCTTACTACCCTTTTAATGGGAATGCTCATGATGAAAGTGGGAATAATAACAATGGTGCTGTTTATGGGGCAAACCTAACAACCGATCGCCACAATAAGGCTAGGAAAGCCTATGAGTTTGATGGAATTGATGATCATATAAATACTTTCTCAATATTCGACTATCCTTATAGAACGGTATCCCTCTGGGTTTATTCGTATGATATTCATGGTACAAGTCCACATAATCATGTTGCTATTGCACAGGATAGTCCTCTGAATTCATATGGATTAATAACAGTAGCATTTGCTGATGGAATGCTTGGCTTGAATGCTGGAGGTTCAAATTCCGCTCATTTCTTCAAAAATGTAATGGAAAACACTTGGTATCATTTGGCTCTAGTCAGAAATGGGAATCAATCATTGTACTATGTTAATGGTAAATTAGTGGCCCAGGGAGTTACGGGAAAGTTGGCTAGCACTGCCTTACCGAATCCCCATTTCATAATTGGTTCAGGTCGTTCAACAAAATATCAGTTTTTTTCTGGCAAAATTGATGACATTGCAATATACAATAGAGCATTAGACCAAAATGAAATTCGCGCCTTGTACAATTCTAAGTAATTTGTTTTCCAAATACAATTAACGTCAGTTCGATGTATAAAACAATTTAAGTGCTATGTTATCAGTATTTTACTTTGAGGGGAGAAATGGAATAATGGAAAAATGGAATATTGCCTGCCTGCATCGCTTTCGCATAGCTTCAGCGGAGCAAAGTCGGCAGACAGGGAAGAAAAAAGTTAGAAGAAACCCCATTATTCCACTATTCCCTGCCTACCGGCAGGCAGGCATCATTCCAATTCCAAATGGAAAATTTGTAACAAATTACAATTTAGAGTATTACCACTATTTCTTAAATCGAACTCACGTTATATTATCAATATTTTGCTTTGATGGGAGAAATGGAATGATGCCTGCCTGCCGGTAGGCAGGGAAAAATGGAACTGGAGCGTAGCGGAACTCGACGAAGTCAATATTGGAAGAAATAAGTTAGAAGTAACTCCAATATTCCATTATTCCAGTCTTCCAAAAACATAATCTTGGCATTAAAGCACTAATAAATAATGATATAATAAGCATTCTTATATCGAACTCACATTAATTATATGTTAACTGTATATTTACAAAAAAACATAACAAAGTGAAGGATCGACTTTTTAACCGACAGTTTTTATTCACAACGAGCAATCGGTTTGATTTACCATGGGAGTGTATTAAAATAGCAAACTTTAATCTATACCATCATCCCAATATCGAGTTAACGCAACTTCAAACGCCTAAAGTTGAATTATATCTACTAGGTTTCCTACTCGACTATGAAGTACCTTCTTTATCAAATCTTCAAATTCTTGAGCATTTATCGCAGTTTAGCATATTTACAGATTTTTGTAATGCTCTAAATCGCTATTCGGGTCAATTTGTTGTAATATATAAATCCGAAACGGACTTTATAATAGTAACCGATGCGTGCGCTCATTACGAAGTTTACTATGATACCACATTCTCTACATTTGGAACTCAGCCCAAACTCCTAGAAAAGGTAGTTGTTGCAGAAGAGCATACCAATCCCGAGGCCATTGAGTTTTTTTCAAAACCTCCCTTTTTAGTAAAAAAAGTATTTGTAGGAAATACCACTCATCGTTCAAATATTCTTCACCTATTACCGAACCATTTCATTGATATTAATAAAAAATCGATTGCTCGTTTCTTTCCAGCTATACCCCGAATTGAGATATCGGTTGATGAAGCGGCGACAAAGGCTATTTCAATGCTAAAAGGCTATATAAAGGCAGCATCCTTGAGGACAAAGCTGGCAATGGGGGTAACAGCGGGCTATGATTCCAGGATTCTATTCTTAATGAGCCTTGAAACCGAATGTGAATACTTTATATTCAAGCATAGGAATATGAGCAACGATCATTATGATATCGTTACTCCCCAGAAACTAACAGCAATTCACGGTAAAGCCTTTGAGGTTATTCCCGATGCCATTGAAAAAGATACTACTCCAGATTATGATCTGCTCCAAAGTATTGATTTCCCGAGGGGTCAATTTAAATCGGAGAAGCTCTTCGAAAACCATTTCTACATAAATGGATTTGTCAGTGAGATTGCCCGGAACTACTATGGTTATACCAAAAATATAACTGCTGCTGATTTGTCATACCTGAATGGATATCCCAATAATCCATATGTTGAGAAGATTTGCGCCGATTGGCTTAATAAAAATGCAAAGAGCATTAACGATCTGGGTTACAATTTTCTGGATCTGTTTTACTGGGAAGAGAAAATGGGCAACTGGGGAGCAAAAGCAAAAACGGAGGCTGCGTTGGACAGAGTTATCTATTCCCCTTTCTGTTCACGCGATTTATTGATTACCTTACTCGCAACTAACCGTAAGTATCGTGATTCACATCTCAATGTACTATACAACAGGATTATAAAAATCCTTTCTCCTAAGGCTTCGAAAATTCCTATAAATCCGTGTTTAATGCAACGAATTATTAGGCTGATGAAAATTCTACGAGTTTTCAACTTATATCGAACTCTTGGCTTAAAATTTCATTGGTTAAATATTTAGCCCCCATTAAGGATAAAACTTGCAACTAGGTTTAACCCACTTTATTGACTTCGTCGAGTTCCGCTACGCTCCAGTTCATACCTGAGCGCAGCGAAAGGTTTGAATGTGCTATGGATTGTGGACTGTAAAGCGGAAAAACCTCCGATTAAGAGGGTGTTTAAAAAGACTCTTTCTTGCAAGAGGATGTCTCTTAATCGTCAGAATTACTATGAATAATTCGGGTTAACTTCATATAAAAACTGCTAAAATACTTAGAGAGACTCCTTCGTTTAAGGAGAATTAGTAATATTGCATAAATTAACATATCATTCTCTTTAATGCAAAAACAGTTTAAAAACCTATTAAAGGGTATTCTTATATATGGCTTTGGTAACGTTTCGGTTAAACTCGTTGGGTTTGTTCTACTACAGCTATATACTAATCCGAAAATACTTTCTGTTGAAGAGTTTGCAACATCACTAATACTAGAATCTACATCCTTAGTAATCGTTTCAATCTTTAGCTTAGCATTATATACTGCATATATCCGATGGTATTGGGATAAAGAGTTTATAAATCAAAGAAAAAGTATTTTATTCTCTTGCTATGCTCTACTATTGGGGATAGGTGCGCTACTTTCTTTATCGGGGTATTTCTGTTCAAAAACGTTTTCATTAATACTTTTCGGTAAAGACTCTTTCTCCATACCCATAATATTGATGATTATTGGGATATCAATTCAATTTCTAATCGATCTAACCCTTTCACAGATGAGGGTTGAAGAAAAACCAACCTTTTACATCACCACAAATTTAATTCGACTTACCGTTTCGCTTCTTGCAACGGTATATTTTCTTAAATACGCTAATCATGGTCTGGTTGGTATCTATGAAGCGCTTCTTTTGGGGAATTTAGCCTTCATGATTATTACGATACCATATATATTAAAGCGTATCGAATTTAAGTTTAATTTCCCTGTTCTTAAGGAGATGCTAAAATTTAGCTCTCCGATAGCTTTTGCATCCATTTCAGGAATTTTATTGTCACAATTCGATCGATATGTTCTTAATTTTTCATCAACATTAATAAACGTAAGCGTTTACTCGTTAGGGGTTAAAATTGCAAATATTACCAAGCTCTTCATCATTAATTCAATTCAAATCGCTTTAACACCTACGTACTTTAAGCTGATGAATCATCCTGATCACAAAGCAATCTATTCAAGGATAATGACTTGGTTTACAATACTAGTGGTTTACACTACTCTATTCCTTTCGCTGTTTGGATTAGAGATAACTAAACTTTTTTCTATATCAGCAATATACTGGGATGCTTATAAGATTATCCCTATTCTTAGCCTAGGTATAATATTCTCGATGCTGAAAGACACATCTATTATTGGGCTGCAAATAACAAAAAGAACTAAAATTATCGGATTAACATTAGCTGGAATAGCACCTTTTAATCTTTTATTGAATTTAATCCTTATACCATTCCTTGGAATCTATGGAGCTGCAATTACTTCCTTAGTTTCACAATTATTCTTTTTTATCATTATTCATAGGTATGCACAAAAACACTACCATATTCCATATCGTCTCGATAGAGTTTTTTCGATAATTATAATAGGCACAATTCTTTTTATAGCAGGGTATTTGTTTAATTGTTTTTCATTGGAAATAAGGATAATAGCGAAGTTCATATCGTTACTATTATTCCCATTCTTTCTTTTTATATTTAAAGTATTTGATAAGAAAGAGATTATTGCTATTAAATCATTTATTGATAGCATAAGAAATATTTTTATCAACACTCCACCAAAAGAGGTTGATGAACAGGTTGCGAATATCGAAGAAACATTAAACTGAAACGAGAATGAAGTATATTGAGAACTGGAAACCCAGTAAATTCGTTTTCAAAAAAGGTAAACTCAGAGCATCAAGGGACTCTAAGGAGGTTGGGTATTCATCGAGACTTGTTGCTGATCTTGTTGCAGAATTCTATGATCATAATGCCAAAGAATATATAAAAGGTAACCTAATCGATTTAGGTTGCGGAAAGGTTCCTCTTTATGAGGTTTATAAAAATCTTGTTAGCAGTGTAACCTGTGTTGATTGGGAGAATACAATACACAAAAATCAATTCTTAGATTACACACAAGACCTGAATCAGCCATTAAATTTTGCGGATGAATCGTTCGATTCAATCATTCTTTCAGATGTGCTTGAGCATATTAGAAGACCTGAAGCGCTATTGAAAGAGATGAATAGAGTGCTTGCCAAGAATGGCGTATTAATGATGAACGTTCCTTTCTATTACTGTTTACATGAAGAGCCTTTTGACTATTATAGATACACCGAATTTGCGTTAAAATCAATGGTACAGGATAATGGTTTTAAAATTATTAAGCTAGAAACCATCGGAGGAGCACCCGAAATACTAGCCGATATTCAAGCAAAATTGGCAATTCGCATACCTTTCGTTGGTAAATTTCTCGCTTTATTTATTCAGAAAATTACCTGGTGGTTCATTAAAACTAAATTTGGGAAAAAAGTATCGAAACAGACTTCGAAAAAATTTCCGCTGATATATGTAATGGTAGCTGTAAAGGAATAGAATCAACTCATTTTACAAAAAAATCAACGCTATTAATTGCTCTTTTTTGGATTTAAAAATGGCTACTTTTGAAGTATTATTATAGAAATATTATCAAATATGAAAATTCTACTAGTTCTCGATCAAGAATTTCCATCCGACATCCGCGTTGAAAACGAAGCTGAAGCCTTAATTGAAGCTGGGCATGAGGTTCATTTAGCCTGTTTCACCAAAAAAGGTCGTACATCTAACGAAGTCTATCATGGAATAAATATACATCGAAGAAATATCAGCACTTTTACTTATAAATCAAGCATTGCAGCATTAAAATTTCCATTCTACTTTAATTATTGGAGATCGTTTTTATCCGATCTGGTTAAAGAGTTTCAGTTTAATGCTATTCATATAAATGATCTTCCTTTAGCACAGGTTGGCTATGAAGTTAAAATAAAGTTTGGCTGTAAACTAATCATTGATCTCCATGAGAATTGGCCCGCATTTCTTGAAATGTCAACTCATACAAAAACTGTATTAGGAAGATTGCTCTCATCCAATAAGCAGTGGATCAGCTATGAAAAAAGAATTCTGCATTTTGCAGATGTTGTGATTGTGGTTGTGGATGAAGCGAAAACTAGACTTATAAATTTAGGGGTAGAAGAATCTAAGATTGTTGTTGTTTGCAATACTCTAAACACCAATCATTTTGATTTAGCAGAAGGACAGCCCGATCCCAACTTAAAAACCATATATTACGCAGGAGGTATTTCTTTCCATCGAGGTCTTCAGACGGTCATCGAAGCGTTACCAACGATTTCAGAACAATATTCAAATATTAGATTCTGGATACTAGGATCGGGAAAATATCAAGTAGAACTAAAAGCGCTAGCAAATCGCCTTGGCGTTGAGGACAAGATTACATTTTTTGGTCACCGTCCTTTAAGCGATGTGGCAAAGTATTTGGCAATGGCAGATTATGCTGTAATCCCCCATTTAAAATCGGATCATACCGATTCAACAATACCGCATAAACTTTTTCAATACATGTTTGCTGAGAAACCTATAATCTCATCGAACTGCTCCCCCATCGAACGAATTTTAGATGAAACTAACACAGGTATCTCCTTTCAGTCTAACAGCTCAAAAAGTTTTGCTGAACGTTTTCTTAGCCTAATTAGCGGGCAATCGCACGTTAGTGCTGGAAAAAATTGGGTGTTAGAAAAATATAACTGGAATACCGATAAAAAAAGATTAAGCGATGCATACCAAAACCTTACCAAAAAGTAATATTTGATTCTTAAAATTATACCCATTCATAACAGATAGCCAGGACAATGATCATCCATATACTAGGAACGGAAAACTTTTACCAAAAGAGCTTTATCAACCTCATCGAAAGAAACTTCGCTCCTGATTCCCATCGATTTATATTCAGGTCAACTAAAGTAAAAAAGGAGAATTATCGTTCTACAACCGCCATTGGTATTAAAAGGAATGTTATTTCATTAATCTTCTTTATACCACAGCTACTAAAAGCCGAAAAGATTTTTATTCATTACCTCCCACACGGACCATCGCTCATTTTCTGGACAATCTATTCATTTTTTTCAAAAAAGTTAGTCTGGGTTTACTGGGGCGGTGATATTTATATCTATAAAGACAAAAACAGAACTATTAAGAGTCAATTTTATGAGCTTTGCAGAAGGTTTTTAATTAAAAACCTTAGAAATATTGCAGGTTTTCTATACGGTGATTTTAAAATAATTAAAGAGGTATATCAAACACAAGCCGTTTACACGCAAATAATTTACCCTTTACCTATTGATTTACTATTATTAGAGAGAATATCTGCTGAAAATAAAATTGAAAAAAGTGATAATAAAACTCGTATTCTAGCTGGGAATTCAGCCGATCCATCAAACAATCATATTGAACTTTTTAGCTTCCTTGAACGATTCCGCGATGAGGATATTGAGATTATTTGCCCTCTCTCCTATGGCCCTAATAAAGATTATATTGAATTGGTTAAGAAAGAGGGAGAGCGCATATTTGGTGTGAAATTTAAACCATTGCTTGAATTCCTGACACCCTCCGAGTATAGTAAAATATTGATTGGTGTTGATATCACAATAATGAATCATCAGCGCCAACAGGGTCTCGGTAACCTTGTCACTATTCTTTGGCTGGGTAAAAAAGTGTTTGTTCGGAGCGATACAACGTCCTATGCCTATTTTAATTCCGAAAAGATTAAGGTTTGGGATACCATTGATATTCAGAATCTGCCTTTCGATGACTTTAAATCTATGAATCCTGCTGATGGTATTAAAAATAAAACCTTAGCTTTGAATGTTTTTTCTGAAAATCATTATGTTGAACTATGGAGTAATGTATTTAACGTCAGTTCGACGTAATAAATAATTTAAACGCCATATTATCAGTATTTTACTTTTGGGGTTAAAATGGAATGATGGAAAAATGGAATATTGGATGAAGAAAGTTAGAAGTAACCCCATTACTCCATTATTCCAATCTTCCAAAAACATAATATTTGTATTAAAGCACTAATAAATAATGATATAATAAGCATCCTTATATCGAACTCACGTTATTTAGCATTAAATGATAAACGTAACCAAAACATATTTACCCGCACTAGACAAGTATCAGGATTATGTCCGACGAATTTTTGAATCGGGCTGGTTAACCAACAACGGGGAGTTTACCCGAACACTCGAAGAGAGATTATCGGAGTACCTTCAAGTTCCTTACATTGTTCTAGTTTCAAATGGTACCCTGGCGTTACAAATAGCATACAGGTTACTTGATTTAAAGAATGAAGCAATAACAACACCATTCTCGTTTGTTGCAACTTCCAGCTCAATGGCATGGGAGGGTATTCAACCCGTTTTTGCAGATATTGATCCGGAAAGTTTCAATATTGACCCAAAAAAAGTAAAAGAACGAATAACCCCATCAACGTCAGCTATTGTTGCCGTTCATGTTTTTGGAAATCCCTGCGATGACGAATCGTTGAGCAGAATATCAAAGGAACATTCAATTCCTATTGTTTACGATGCTGCTCATGCATTTGGGGTAAAGTATAACGGTCAATCAGTTGCCGAATTGGGCAATATTTCCATTTTCAGCTTCCATGCTACCAAGATATTCCATACCATTGAGGGCGGAGCAATTATTGTAAAGGATAAAGCAACCTATGATAAAGCAAAACTCTTGATCAACTTTGGAATTCCTGGATATGACCAAATTTCCGAACTAGGCATTAATGCGAAGATGAATGAATTCCAAGCCGCAATGGGCTTATGTATTCTTGATGAGATTGAGAATATTATTGAAGGAAGAAAAATAGTTTCTGATCGATATACAGATTCTCTGTCACATATAAATTCACTAACCTTTCAACACTTTAACTCCAGTGCAACCAATAATTATGCTTACTTCCCTTTAGTCCTTCCTACAGAAGATATACTACTTAAGGTTAAAGGGGAATTGAATAGAACAGAGATTTTCCCAAGAAGATACTTTTATCCTTCACTGGAAAAGTTGAACTACGTTAAACCACAGAAAACGCCTATTGCAGACTCAATTTCACGAAGGGTGCTATGTTTACCTTTGTTTGGAGACTTAGATTGGGGGGCTCAGAAGCGAATAATTGATACAATAAAAACTTCTATTTGAGTTTTATGGATGGACATCCAGTGTAGATACCCTCTTCTGTAATATTTTTAACGACAACCGCTCCCATCCCAATCTTTACATTGGAGCATACATGTAGCTTCTCTCGAATCGAGGAATTTGCTCCAGAATAAACGCATTGACCGATAATACAGCTACCGCCAATATTCGCACCTGGCGATGCGGTGTAATATTCGCCGATAACACAATCATGCCCAATTGTCGAATTGTAATTGATGTGAGCGTGTTTTCCAATCCTAGTATTACAACTTACCACTGCTCCGGGAGCAATTATAGAACCATCCCCAATTTGAATAAGTTTAGATACAATTGCCTTGGGATGAATTACAGTTAGATATTTGGTGTTAACAGGTAGTCTTTCAACAATATTTTTTCTATCATTCGACTCTCCAACAGCGACAATAACCTCATAATTCTGATATGAGAATTTTGAATATGGAATTACAGGTATATTTAAAATTGTTTTCTCGTTGTAATAATTATCATCTACAACAAACACCGCAATATCCTCAATTCTATAGTTAGTATCAGATAAGCAGTCCATTAGATAGCACATGGTTTCTTTTCCTTGTCCCCCTGATCCAAAAATACTTATTCTATTCTCAAATTTTAACATCTAATAATAATACAAATTAAGGGTTGAATCAATAGCCTAGTAATATTGAACCCCGGAAAACCGGGGTTCAATATATTAGTTGTTATGCGTTAATAAGCTCTTTGTACTGCTCAGGCGTTAGAAGCTCGTTTAGTTGAGCTGGGTTAGTTAACTTAATCTTAACCATCCACCCATCGCCATAAGGATCTTTGTTTACAACATCGGGGGTGTCGGCGAGTTTGGAGTTAACCTCAATAATTTCACCTGACACAGGCATAAACATATCCGATACCGTTTTTACAGCCTCAATCGTGCCAAAAACTTCTTCCTTATCGAGGGTCTCACCCTGTGTTTCAATCTCAATGAATACAACATCACCAAGCTGACCTTGCGCAAAATCGGTAACACCAACAACAGCGTTACTACCTTCAACTTTAATCCACTCGTGATCTTTAGTGTACTTTAAATTAGCGGGAACATTCATGATTATAATTTTTTTAGTATTAGAAACTTTTTGTTTTAGCGATTCAAAATTACTTTTTTTTTATAAAACCATAATATGAAACGATTTTTATTTTTCAATACATATCCGTTTCATAACAATTTTATAATGCCAACGTACCCTATATCATTACAAATCGAAGGCTGAACCCAAAACTGCTATTGGTTGTTGGATACGATTGACCCGAAGCGATTGGTTTTGTTTTTCCCCAATCGAAAAATGCCCTAAGGGTAACCTGCGTGCTAATTAGATAGTCAGCAGAGGCTTTAATGGAGGTTGTTATCATACCTGCGGTTGGGATGCTAACCTGTTCGACCATTTTATGAAGTACCGTTTCATTTTTCCGTATAGAAAAATCAAGCCTTAATCGAAGATCGCTTTTTAGGGTACGCTGCTTTCCATCCTCAGCACCAAAAATAATAGGCATATTCTCGAAACGGTATCCCCCACCGATTATATACTCCCAGCTGTTGGTTTGCGTAAGCTGGTTATTGGAGAAGCTCATGGCGAGTGAACGGTTAGTCTTCACCTCAAAACGAGTAGTAAGGCTGTTAATCCAATTCATATCCACACCAATCAACGGGGAGAACTGTTCAATAACGGAAACATTCGAAATCTCCCGTTTAGCGATAAAATCGTCGATGGCATTTGTAGTATAACTATACCCATCGCTTTGCTCATCGTATTTGCTATTGTTCGAATAGGCTCCTATCGAATAAACTGAACGATAGCCATGGGTAAGCGTAAAGGTTCGTAAAAAGTTTTTAAATGGCTTAATCTTCGATAGCCCATCATAGGTTATTTGCCAGTTTGGCATGGGGATTAAAGGGAAATTATCCAACGGAACCTTGCTAGGGGTGTAATTCGAATATGCCGAGAGAAACGATGGGATAAGCACTTCCTGCGATAATTCACTGTAATTATTAGGGAAATCGCCAGTTCCTCTAACATAGCCCTGTGAAGAATGATTTGCTCTATCCTCAGCAAGGCGATTTGCAACTATAATACGTGATGCCCTAAACTGTTCAAACACCTTCTCTGGCGATTTAAAGGCTGTCCCTAAGCTGATAACGCTCATGCTAAAGCTGCCATTCGTTATAGGGTTATATCTATTAAAATCGCCATGGGCATTAGCTCTATAGTATTCGTTGATGTTTCTCGAATAGGTTCTAAGCGCATTTATTTCAAACTTAAAATTGGGCATTGGCTCAAAAAGCGTTCTAAAGGTTATGTTTTGGCTTGAGGTAAGGCTAAAAGGGCTATTAAAGGTTGTGTCCTTGGTTAACCAACCATTGTTTATTGCATACCAAGCAAAATTAGGATCCTGCCACCCCGTTACGAATCCAAGGCCCGGTGCGCTTATACCATTCACATCGTTTAAGCCAAAATATTTAGTAGTAGGTTTGTACCCGGGTAGGGACGTTCCTCTTGTTTCGGAAAACGATAGCGAAACGCTCTTAAATCCCATTAAAACCCTTAACGTGCTCTCAGCAATTATTTTAAAAGGGCTATTCCTTTCAGGCACTTTCCCCTCAATAACCACCTTGATATTCTCGTAATCATTATCGGCTTTGATGGTAACCCGCTCATCGCTCTTCACCTCCGATTTAATCTTTATCTCGATGCCCTTATCGGTATAGGCTTTTACTGTAACGATCTCCGTTTTCAGCTTGTGATGAATCGATTTTACACCATTCGCCTTAAGCTTTAAAACATTCTCCTCATACTTAACGGTGTTCATCTTTTTCTTTGGGGGAGTTCCACGAGCCATTTGATCAAATTTCTGATTCAACTGCTTGAGGTAACCCGATTTATTGTAAAGCCCCATCATATTGAGCTGTCCAATGAACTGAACGGTGTTTGAGTTCTGAATAGTATTGCCAGGGTCAAACCTTGACGTATCGGCCAGCTGTGTTCCTGCTCTCCAGTTATAGCTGCCCGAGTATTTCGCCGAAAGAGCCGTCCAATCGATAAATGGTATTTTATTTAATGGGATGTTATAGGCAAGGTTAAACTGATGGTTATATTCAATATTTCGACCAAAATTTAGAATATTGTGTATAACCGAATCGCGCCAATGGTTATATTTATCGCGGTATTGCTTATCAACAATGCCATCGGGTTCATCGATACGAGCAATATTACTGGCATTAAAATCGAACTTTAGCGACTGCGATAAATCCCAGTTAAGGGAATAAACCCTATTCCAAACAAAATCCTTTGAATAGGTAGGTTCAAAATATTGATCCGTATTCTGGATGTTCCTAAGTTGCTGCTCAAAGTAGTTCCTCGTTAAATCCGTTCGGAATGAGAATTGAGAAGGGATGGGGTTAAAGTTAAAATCCTTAATAAGCTTTAAATATTTCGAATTAAATATCTTAGCTTTTTTCAAAGGGACAATAGGTTTAGAATTAGTATTGTAGTTGTAGGTTAAAGCTCCTCTAATCTCACGATTTACTCTATGATCGGTTTTGATATTTCTTGAGAAGGTTTCGTTGAAAGAGTAGCTGGCCGAAAAGTTAGAAAGGGCAAGTGGCCAAGGTTTAGCATTCTGCCTGTCAACCTTGACATTGGTAAGGTTAATACTCTTTCTACGGGTGTAATCTTGGGCTATCTTCTTAATGGAATCCTTTTCATATTTCGATACAGCATTAGCAATGGCCGTCCTAAGCGGAATGTCAGGATCTAACGGATTATACTCCGGATTAGAGAACGATTCGCTGTAGCCCACGTAAAGCGGAACCTTAATTCCCGATTTAACAGGAAAGAATTTACCCATTTCGAGGGTAGCGCTTAAATCGTACTGATAGTAATCCTCCGATGATCTATCGGCGACCTTCGACTCAATGGAACCAAACCCAGGTTTACTCGTTGTTCCGGCAATGGTAACCATCCCCAAATCGGCAAGTTTAGCCGATAACCGGGCGTTTGCCGCCCAACCCGCCTCGTTGGTAGTATGCGAAACCCTAAGCTCGTTCACCCAAACTATTACTGATTTTGGCTGTTCGTTACCCGATGAACGGGGATTTCTAACCCCGATCATTAAAACCTTAACGTTGCTTAGGCTAGGGTTTCCCCTAACTTTAACCTTATTATCACCATCCGCTTGAACAAACACAGTGCTCATGCTAACGGTTGAACCAGGCTTGCGCATTGCATCGTTACGGGCAAGCTTGGCATCAGTAAGTAACTCCAAACTTACATTTAGTAGGTTTTCACGTGGCCATACTATTTGTCTATGCTCCTCGTTATTGTTACTATAGCCATTGGGTGATACAGGGGTGATTTTTAAAGGGACTTCGTATTCGTAGTAGTTATCGGTATTATCGTTTCCCAAGCGAAGGAAAATAGTAACCTCATCGTTGTTAAGCGGAAAACCTGGAATAGCCTCGGCATGAACATCCATCATCAGCTTCCGATACTTCCGAATATCATAGCTAGTCAGCTTAAAAGCAGCCCGTGCATCGCCATCGGCAAGGTTGGTGACTTTCAGCTCCATCGATTGCTCGTTCTGCTCAACGATTTGACTTTGCGAAGGATCGGTAGAACGGCTTAGCTGTGGAGGTAATACGTAATTAATGGGAGTTCGAGAGCTGTTCTCCTCAAGGTTTACCGAAGTAATGTTTATTATTCCATCGGAAAGATCAGTGCTTGGAACGCTCTCCTGCCCCTCAATCATCGGGGCGTCATACTTTTTCCACTCGTCTCGCACAAACTGTAGCTTTGCAAACCTAAGGTTAAGCGTATCGTCAAAGCCCTTTAAAAACATTCTAACCATTGTAATGCTGCTAAGGGTTGGATCCCCCACCTCTCTTTCGGGTTTATCGATAGGGACTTTAAACTGATACCACGATACTTTTTGCTTTTCAGGGTATGCAGGCATATCGGCTAAGTAATCCACTTTATTGGTAATGTAGTTTTTACCAACCACCATATCTTCATGGCGTAACGACACCTTATACTGAAAGTAATTTTCAATATTATCGAGGCTAGGCACCCCATCGACATCCTCCGCATCAGGAGAATTAGTAGCTGCCGTTGATGTGTTTTGACCGCTAGGGGGGGTATTGCCCTCGGTGTTATTATACCTCTTATACCTATCAATAATACTAGCTTCTACCGAGGTGTAATAGGAATCGGTATAATGCCTATAATCATCGCTGGAGGGGTCGTTTTCAATATCCTGATATACGCTAGGGTTGGCAATTCCCTGAACAGCTGCAAGGTAACTTTCAAAAAACTTTATCTCATCGTTAATACCGTCCCCATCCACATCGAATCTTGAGCTAAGACCATCGAGCCCAATATCCTGATTTCTTTGCTTTGCTTGATCGGTAGAGAAATAGTTGGGTATAGTAATTGTCGGAACACGTCCCCAGTTTGTTGTATCGGTATGTTCAAGGGTGCTGGTGGTAGGAAAGCCTCCCTCATAGGCATATCGCCCATCCTTCAAAATATCCTCCGAAAGCCCTCCCAGATTGAAGTACAAATCCCCTCCCCGTTCATCGCCATTATCGTAAACGAATGGATCCATCAACCAGAACTCAATAAAGTTGATATTCAGCGCCTCAAAGTCCGAATTATTGGATAGCGAACGCATAATCCCGCCCCAGTTCTCCCTCTTATTATTAGTTAGAAATCCGTTTGGATCTATATTCGGATTATAGTTGTAGGGACCTCGCTCGTTCGGGTAAAATGCGAGATTTAATACGGGGATATTGGTTGGCTGACCCTGCGGAGTGTTCTTATAGGGAAAAAGTTCCTTCTCATATATCTCACGCACCCAGTGGCTGCTCCTAAGCTTTTCGTTATTCCGAATGTACGATGGATTTTCGGATACCTGACGCAGGTAAATGGGATCGATTCGAAACCATGAAAGATGCGCTCGTTTATAGCCATACGCTAAATCATTGTTCATGGAGCCTTCAGGGAAACCCATCTGCCCCATGGGAACGCTCGCCAACTTCCAGCTAAAGGGGGAGGAGATATCTAGTGGAGTGCTGCTACTCTCAAAATCATCGATAAATACGGTGCCATTCCTTCCAATGGCCTTAGAATAGCCTGGAATGAGCTGTGCAAATTCAGCATCAAAGGTTATTGTTGATTTCTCCTTGGTTTGAATGAACGGAAGAAGGTCAACCATTTTGGTTAGAAATGGTGCATCGGTTTGAAACGAGGTGTTCAACCCCCATATGGTATTGGAAATGGCCTCGTTCCCGATATTGACTTTACTCGTTAGGGGTCGTTCAGTTAAATTAAGAATGGTTGCCCCAACGTTAAACTTATCGGAAATTTTGTAATCGAAGTGGGAGCCCACCAAGGTTTTTGTTTGGAAGTTGAAAAGGGCATTGTTCTCCAACGTGATGCGAATGGGCGTCCCCGATTCAATTAAGCCCGTTTTAATAATCTTTAGCGAACCGAGGTTGTAGTCCACCGTATAATCGATCCCCTCCTCAAGCTTTGCCCCTCCGGCGGTTACAACCACCGAGCCTTTGGGGATATTAGCAGCATTTAGTGAAATTTCGGAACTTCCAGATGATTTTAACGAACCTGCAAGCTTAAACTTGTTCTTACGCGATACCTTTTGTGCCTTGGTAAGGGTTGAGTCGTATATCTCCTGATAAACATACCTATCTGCAATTGAATTGTTATCAATTTTATCCCTTAGATCGCTCCCAAAGGGCTCAAGCATAGGAAATATAACCCTCCCATTGGTTGAGTTAATTGTTACCGGAATTTTTGTAGTAGTCGGGTTTCCTTGTATATCATCGATAAAATCGAATACTCCATCGGGCTTGGGGTCATTCTGCGCATTCAAATTATCGAGGTTTAAAACCTTGAGCAATGGTTTATTGGCAATTTCTCCCTCGGTGATATACCTTAAATCAGTACCCACCAAATCGTCGTGATAGTAAATATCTAAGTAAAACTCCTCTCGGCTAACCTGATAGGCATCCTTAAGCTTATAGATATTTTTCATCATCAACTTCCATGTTGGTGGTATCTTAGGATCTTTAACAACCCCCATTATCAGCTTAAGGAACAGTGCACCAAGCGTTTTATTTCCTTCAATCGCTTCGATTCCATCTGTTGAAAATTCGCCAACTTGAAAAGTCTGCCCCCCAACCGTATATTCGTAGGCAACGGCTAGCTGTTGATTGGGTGCCAATGGGGTTAAAAGGGTGATGTACCCTAATTTAGCATTAACAGAATACTCGTTGGGTAGTAGTTTACGAGCAATTTGAAGCTTTTCATACCCTCTCCCTTGCTTAAAATTTGGAGCCTGTATAGATGCAAGCTCACTTTCCAGATTATAGATTTCTCGAATAGCTTTATGATCAACGCTCATCAACCGGTAGAGATCGTTCACCCCATTATCGGGGTATGGTCCAATTTTAGCATTTAGCAGGCTCTGCGGGCCAAAAATATTATCCACCGCCTCCCCTAAATCGCTAAATGCCACTATGTCACGTGAGTTCTCATTGCTTTGGTTGGTATTCGAAACCCAAACTTCAACCTTGGTAATGTTTACCAGGGTGTTTACGAGGGGAAGGTTCTTCAGCGTTGAATTGTAAACCGATCTGAAATAGGGTGAAAGGAAAAAATGTTTATTGGCTTCATACTCATCTGCATTAACTGAAAATTCAGTGGTTTGAGCACCACCCTTTACATCAATAACCTGGCTTTGACCATTCTGCTTCGAGAAAATAGTAGTGACATTCAACTTTCCGAATTTCAGCTGCGTTTTAAACCCAAACAGGCTTTGACTACCGGTTATAAGCGTTCCGGGTAATGGCAACGAAACGTTACCCGCCTCAATCTTCTGGATAATCTCATCCTCATAACCAGTGTATTCAACCTTTACGTTGTTTTCAAAATCGAAGGTAGATTCGGTATTGTACTGTACGGCCATGGTCAACTTCTCCCCGATCTTTCCGTTCACATTCATCTGTATTTTCGATCTGAAATCGAAGGTGGTGCTTTTCTGCTGATCGGTTGAGGCAAGCGGGTTTAGCGATTTGGTACGATTAAGCCCAAAGGTTAACTCTGCACTTCCCTCAGGGATAATCTCAATGGTATTACTCCCAAAAATTCTATCGAATGTCTCGCCTCCTACCTGCATTCGAGGTAATAAACCCGACCCAGCATTAAATGACTCTCCTGCACTCTTCTTCCGCCAGTACTCGCGCATGGAGTTCTCGAACTGATAGCTTCGGAACTCCTCCTCGCTCATTACCCTTGGGGGCTTAATGTTATATTTTCCAACCCTTTCGTATATAATGTACTGCTTTGCCTTGGGGTCATACTCAACGGTAATCGTAATATTCGAAGGGGATTCTAGGTCGAACGATGAGCGTACCTTTCTATCGGATGCAAAGGTATCATCAGGTTTTATTGGGTATGGAAGTTTTATTGTATCGGTGCTTTGGGGTAAAATACGCTCAAGGGTAAGTTCGGCTGATGCCGATTCGGTAAAAGCATTGGCTGAACTATAATATACCGATAAAGCCTCTGATGTTTTAGCAAAACAAACAAAGGCAGCGATTAAAAATCCTGCTATATGATATTTACAAAAACGATTCAACCTGTTTTATTCCTATTCTATAATCGCTTTAGCGCTAATTTAATTAACCCTTCTACGCTTTGGCTGCCCTCCTCCTTTAGGAGTTGATCGAGCACTTTTTCAGCCGCTGATTTATTGAACCCAAGCATTACTAAAGCAGATAACGCTTCCCCTCGGGTTGTATTGTTTATAATCGAAAATAATTGCGCCGAGCCAATATCCTTCCCGAATACCTTATCCTTTAGGTCAACAACAATACGTTGAGCCGTTTTTAAACCAATCCCTTTAATCTGCTTCAATGCGTTAATATCAGCACTCTGAATGGCCTTTTGAATTTCAGGCGCCGACATCGACGAGAGGATAACCCTTGCGGTATTAGCCCCAACGCCCGAAACGCTTATAAGTAAGCGGAAGAGCTCCCGCTCATCCTTGCTTGCAAACCCGAATAGCAGATGAGCATCCTCCCTCACCACCTGATGCAGGTAAACCAAAACCTCTTTCTTCCCCTCAAAGCTGCTGTAGGTTTGTAGCGAGATATTCACATAATAGCCTACCCCAGAAGAGTCTAAAACAATAAAGGTTGGAGTCAACTCTGCTATGGGACCCTTTATATACTCAAACATAGTCCGATGGTTAAAATCAAAAAGTTATATCCTATATCGACTCAGGGTCAACCCGTTGCAATGGGTTACTGGTCAGTTCAGCGTGCATCTGCCTATTCTTAAAAAGATCAACAGCAAGGTATAGCGCTTGACGAAATGAATTCGGCGACGCTTCACCCTTTCCGGCAAGCTCGTAAGCAGTACCATGAGCAGGGGAGGTTCTTATTACCGGTAATCCTGCGGTATAGTTTATCCCTGTATCAAAGTTTACCGTTTTGAAGGGTGCTAAACCCTGATCGTGGTACATCGCTAAGATTGCATCAAACTTTACAAAATTTTCCGAACCAAAGAATCCATCGGCAGGGTATGGCCCTAAGGCAACAATCCCTTCGTTGTTCGCCTCGTTGATAGCAGGAATAATTATCTGTTGCTCTTCTGCACCGATTACCCCCTGATCGCCTGCATGGGGGTTCAATCCCAGCACAGCAATTCTTGGACGACGAATGGCAAAATCCTGAATCAGCGAACGGTTCAATATCCGAAGCTTAGAAAGGATTGCCTCCTTGGTAATCATCGATGGAACCTGCGAGATGGGGATGTGCCCGGTAACCACGCCAACCTTCATCACCTCGCTAATCATAAGCATTAGAACCTCCTTGCAGTCGAAACTACTTGCCAAGAACTCGGTATGACCAGGGAAATGAAAATTTTGCCCCTGAATGTTATGCTTGTTGATCGGTCCGGTTAGCAGAACGTCAATTTTTTTGGCTTTAATGTCAACAATGGCCGCTTTCAGGGATTGTAACGAACCCATTCCGCCATATTCAGTAGATTTACCCAACTCAACCCGAACATTCTCGTCCATACAGTTGACAATGTTAACCCGTTTTGAGTTGGCCTCGCTCGCATCTTTTATTTGATTAAAGCTGAAGTTTTCGACATTTAGCGCCTTGCGATGGTATGCTGCAACTTTTGGCGACCCATATACTATTGGAATACACAATTCATTAACCCTTGGATCGGAGAATGTTTTAATAATCACCTCGTATCCTATTCCATTAATATCGCCCTGGGTTATTCCTACTCTTACTTTTTCTTCGCTCATATTCAACCTTTTTAAATTTTTAAGGTTTATCGTACAAAAGTATAAAAAAAGGGCAAGGTTCAAAGAGTTAGCAGAAGAGTAGTTCATGTGATATTGTGTTTTTAATACCCTGTTATTTAGTAATGAACTTTTATTTGATTCTCAATGCGTTAATAACCACGCCCTCTAAGGTGTGGTTATAGCGAATTTTCTTTTTTTCTTAACTAACGACATTAGTTTCTAATAGTCGATTTCGTCAAACTATTAATTTTAACAATTCCCTTCTGCTCGCTTACAAAGAATATATGCTTACTTTTTAGTACTTTTATGGTCCGTTAAACGCTTTACATGGAAGTAAAACAGCTGTTCGATAAGGCCTTGGCTCTAAATCCGCTTACCATTGAAGAGGGTCTTTTTCTATACCTCAATGCACCTACTAACGAGCTGATGTTCGTTGCTAGTGAGCTAAGAAAAATTCATGTTCCCGGAAATATAGTAACATGGCAAATTGATAGAAATGTAAACATAACCAATGTATGTGTATCGGGGTGCAAATTCTGCAACTTCCACTGCAACATAAGCGATGAAAGTTCATTTATCACATCAATTGGAGAGTATAAACTAAAAATAGATGAGTTGCAACGCTATGGTGGCGATCAGTTGCTGCTTCAAGGTGGACTACATCCAAAGCTCGGGTTAAAATTTTACACATCTCTTTTTAGTGAGCTAAAAGAGATGTTCCCCAATATTAAACTTCACGCCTTAGGCCCTCCAGAGGTTGCATTTATTGCAAGGATTGAGAAAAAATCGTACCGAAAAGTGCTTATCGCACTAATCGATGCTGGACTCGATAGCTTACCCGGTGCAGGTGCCGAGATATTAGTTGATAGAGTTCGTAAATACATCTCCCCGGGGAAACCCGATGCTCAAGCTTGGCTCGATGTTATGGCTCAAGCCCACACCCTCAGGCTTGTTACCTCTGCTACAATGATGATAGGTCACATTGAGTCCATGGAGGAACGGATTGAGCATCTTGTAAAGCTTCGTGAGCTTCAAGCGAAGAAACCAGCGAATGCACCAGGTTTCCTAAACTTCATTGTATGGACTTTTCAGGCGAAAGGGACTAAACTTGAGAATCTTGGCATTAACACTATTGTTACCCCAGAGGAGTATATACGAACCATTGCCATTTGTAGAATAATGCTCAACAATATCAAGCATATACAAGCATCGTGGTTAACCGTTGGCAAGGATACCGCACAGGTATGCCTTCATGCAGGGGCAAATGATTTTGGATCTATTATGATTGAGGAAAACGTTGTTTCATCGGCTGGCGCAACCAATAGAATGGATTCATATGGTATGCAAAAAGCAATTGTTGATGCGGGATATGTACCTCAGCTTCGTAACCAAAGGTACGAGCATATAGCCCTTCCTGAATGCGAGTTTAGCGAAATTTTAAGCCTAGAGGAGCTTAAAAAAAGGCCTGAATTCGAATAAAGAATTACTTCTCCGATAGCTGCACTTTATAGCTATCGTAAAGGTAGTTTAGCTCTAACAGAATTAACTCGTACTCCTTCCCCTCGAAAGAGAAATTCCATTTCTGCCCTGGGTTAACGTTGATAATTTCCTGCGAAGCAGCATTGGGTAGGGTTAGGCTACCAAATGCTAACCTATCATAGGTGATATTCCTGATTCCAAAGGTTAGCCCCGTTAACGAATCGATAAAAACCTGCCCTGTGCTAATGGGTGCGCTCTGAACAAAATACTTTTGAAACTCCATAACTATATCGTATTAACAAATCAAAGATACAAAAAACTACGGATTGTTTTAGCATAACAATATTCAATGGCATTAGTTTTCAAATTCTGGATGTATGCAAAAAAACCGCCATTTCGGCGGTTTTCACTTTTTTCTATACTGATTTTATATTACATTCTATTGTAGAATCGCTGTATGTTTTCAGCACTTCTAGAGTCAACCTCTAGCCAAAGTGTTGTTTCATCCTTATAAACAAAATACCTCTTATTATTAGAACTAATAATCAAGGGATCCTCGTAGCAGTAGAGACCTAAACCATTGCGCCAGCCGATTTTTTTCATAAACACCATACCTTCATAGTGCTTATCATTGTATAGCGGTTTTTGCGAGTAGGTTTCACCATTCATTTGGTAGGATTCAACGCTACTGTAATCGAACTTCGTTTTTTCACCATTCTCCTGCATGGCCTTAATCTTTAAAAGGCCAAATTGAATTTTGGCAAAAACAATCTTGCCATCTTTGGTTATAATGTAATCCCTTTTATTGCTAGGGTTAGCACTAATTGTTGCGCTTATAAGAGCAACAATTAAAATTGATAATAAAGCTTTCATAGTTAATCCTCCTAATTTTAAATTACTTTTCGATATAATATATTATTGAAACTAATACAATTTCAAGTTACACGATGTATGCCAAATAATACTATAGCGCTGATTATTACATTTTTAACTATTAAATACGTTTTATATTGATGTACGTTCTTGATATTTTCTGTTCATTTTCGAACATTCTGATTTTCAATTAGCTTATGTTAGCTTTTTAGTGTCAAATCTACTAGCTCAAAGAACTCTACTATTCCCTCTTGTACATATATGAGCTTTGAAGGTCGATTATACCCTATCCAAGTTCTATGTATTTTAGCTATCATTCTGTATTACTGAATCTTGTGTAAAAATATATCCCACCATATTATAAATCATCAATAGGGCTTAATTGATTGAATTAAGGAGTTTATATGAAATTCCTCACCATTGGTTGATTTTTATTCATTATTCATATAACTATTAAAACATTTGCAATTATTATTCGATGTCGTTTAATTAAGGATTTTTACAATTGACGCTTTCAGGTCTTCCGACTCTAAAAGGTCAATCAAGTTGGTTAACCTGACTATCAGCGTTTTATCAACCTAAAGTAAACAACATAGAATTATTATTCTCAGAAAACCTAATATCGACTAGCATGAAAAAAGAGAAAATTTTAACCATTGTAGGAGTAATACTTGCGCTATTCGTGATTTTTCACATCGGGATAGCCTATAACATTGCGATTAGCAGTGTATTAACCCCAGAAATAAAAAATTCAATTCAGATATTCAATGCGGCTGTAACGTTCACGTTAGCCTTTTTTGCGTATGTATCGCTCTTTAAAAGGGATGAGATGTTAAATTCAAAGCTTGGCCGTTTCACTTCGGGCTTTATTGCGGTATTCTTTGTGCAACGAGCTATTGTAGATATAGCATTGAATGGCTTTAACCCTTTTTTAATAAGTACCTTGCTCATTATCTCGATCATTTATTTCTACCTAGCAATTCCATCGAAAAGGGTTGAGGCCATATGATGCCCTTATAAAATTTCTACCTAAACTAAAAAAATGGAAAAAATTTATAGGCTATGCTCATTCCTGCTAGGTATTGGGATTATTCATACTGCCCTAACGCCCATAATCTATAAGGACTTAAATCTCAATGCGTTTTGGTTTGCAGGTACTGGTTTTGCCTTTGTATTCTTAGGAATAATAAACCTTATTGCCAGCCGAGTCCCACAAAAATGGATTCTTAACATCTGTATTGTATCAAATATATTCATGCTGCTCTACACCTCCACTATAGCATTACTAAATGAGCCACAGGCCTACATTTTGGTCGTAATTTTGATTGCAGTAACCGTTTTATCGCTAATCGTACGATTTAAACAAAATATCAAATAAATTTCATAGAATTGTATTCTGTTTAAATCTTAATTCGCTTTGAAACTTTATATTAAAATAGCCATCCACGCCATATTTTGGTTTGTTTATCTATCATACTCCATATCGGTAAGCCTTGAGCTTGCCCGACGGTTAATGATTACAAATGTCACCTCGCATTTAGCAATAAATATTATTTGGGCCGTTGTCGCCTTTTACTCCTTCTACATTTTTGTAATCGGATATTTCGAGAGAGGTAAATATTTTAAATACCTAGCAGTCTCGTTCATTATATGCTTACTATGCGCAATTGTCTTTCTTCCTTTCCATTTTATCCTATCCAATGAGGACAAATTTTTAACCATTAAGCTAGCAATTACGTCAACCATTGGCACGTTTCTTCTTGGTCAGTGCGGTAGCCTTATCAGAGGTTTCGAGAATTGGGTGAATAACCTAAAGCATCAAACCGATATTGAGAACCTATACCTCAAAGCTGAGAATAACTTGCTAAAATCGCAGATTAGCCCTCATTTCCTATTCAATTCGCTTAATAATATCGATTCATTCATCGGCTCAAACCCTCGTAAAGCCTCAGAAATGCTAATATCGCTCTCAGAAATACTAAGATACATAATTTATGAGACAAAAACTGATTTCGTTGAAATGGGTAAAGAAATCGGGTTTATTCAAAGCTATATCAGCCTTCAGCTCATAAGAATAAAGAACCCGAGCTCCTTAAAGGTTTCGTTGCCATCGAGCTATAGCAACCAACGAATTGTTCCGTTAATCTTATTGCCATTCATTGAGAATATATTTAAGCATGCTAATTTTAACGATAGTAGTAATACTGAATTACGAATTGACCTCACCGATAAGCAAGTCACACTTTACAGCCTTAACAATTTTACTCCAAGGTTAAATGAATCTGATAGTAGTGGGCTAGGCTTAGAAAATGTGAAACGTAGGCTTGACCTACTATATAAAAATAAACATCAACTTACAATATCCAAAACATTCGATACATTTGAGGTACAATTGGTATTAGACGTAACCTAAAGATTACCCTTTCAATGATTATTACCTGTATTATCGTTGAGGATGAACCCCCAGCAGCCGAAAAGCTTAAAGCATTCATTGACAAAGTTTCCTTTCTTCGCCTTATAAACACCTTCAACAACCCGATTGATGCGATTAGTTTTATAAATGAGAATAAAGTGGATCTGATTTTTCTTGACATTCAGATGAAACAGCTTACCGGGATTCAACTCCTTGAAACTTTACCAATAAAACCCTCGGTAATAATCACAACCGCATACTCCGAATTCGCATTAAAGGGATACGAACTCAATGTTGTTGATTACCTGCTTAAACCGTACTCATTCGATCGGTTCGTAAAATCGGTCAATAAGGTAAGCGAGCTCTTATCAAAGAGGGGTCAGCCCTCACCCAAATGCATCTTTGTAAAAGATGGGTATGCTATTGAAAAAGTGCTGATTGACGATATTCTTTACATTGAGGGGCAAAAAGAATTCCTAAAAGTAGTTACAACAAAAAAGAAGTTTATGACCCTAATGAGCTTTGGCGAGTTGCTTGGAATGCTACCCTTGGACAAATTCGTTAGAGTTCATAAATCCTATGCAGTAGCTATTGATAAGATTGAATCCATTGAACGGCATAGAATAAAAATGACCGATCAATTAATCCCAATAAGCGAAACGTATAGAAAAGATTTTTATAATAGAATATCTGGCAATATTAAAAAACCCTCTACAGGATAAATCCCTAAAGAAGGTTTTATGTCGTTGTCCTGCAAGGTTTCGAACCTCGACTCTTCTGATCCAGAATCAGATGTGTATCTTTATTCTATTAATCTCTATTTTCTATAAATTTAAGCAAGAAAAGACTACACTGTAAATGATTCAACTTATCCATTTGGAAAAGGAAAGTATGAGATACCCATAGGTGAATCTGTTAAAAAAGTTCTTTCAATTGATCAATTAAAAGTAAATATTTTCAAAGGAAATGGTTCAACACCATCATCTAAACTCCTTAAATTTCTGAAAGAAACCTTTTAAAAAGTTCAACACCTAAACCTATCGAACTTTAAACTTGCTCAGATATTCTGAAATAGAACTTACGGGTAGTTTGCTCCCTACTGCCTTAACTTTAGCTATAAAATCGTCACAATCCTTTTCTGTTAGTTTTTTTGAATTTAGTGCTTCAACGAGAAAATCCATTGTTGTAACGTAGGCTATACCATTTGCTTCACAATAGGTTGTTATATCTTTTAAATTACTACTAGCAAGAATATCTTTATTGAACCTACAATAAGCCATGCATGCACTTTCGCCCCTACCAAAACTCTTGATAAGTCTTGCATACTCCATGGTAATTTGTTTATCTCCCTGAAAACTAATTTCTTTAATAAAACCTGAGTTTATAACATTATTGATATAGTTTTTAAACTTATATGACGCTCTTAATTCGTTAGCAACTATATCTAATAAAACTTTTTTATACGGAAATAGGAAAGGTAGTAAAGCAAATTGTCCTCCGCTTATAAAATGACTAATCACATCGGTATCCAGCAATATCAACTTTTCAATTTTCTTCGCCATGCTCAGGATTTGTAATATCAACACCGATTTGATTCATCAATTCAAGATAATGTCCTTCGGATATTATTTCATTATCAAAAAGGACTTTTGCTTTTTCACCATAATTCCCAATAGTCACATTATGATTGCCAGCCTTATACAATGAAGTATCGTAACCGAAAAGTTGTGCCGATTCAATCGCTTTAAATGTTTTTAAAAAGTCATACGATTTACTATCCAGAAGACCAAGCATTTTTAAGCGGAGAAGCATGGAAGAATGGGAAACTGAAAAGTACTGTTCTAACTTAATAATGGACTGCAAACTAACTTTGTTCTTTGTTAATTCTGCATCTGGCAGCATTTCATTAATTCCATTTTCGGGCATCAAAAGACAAGAAGCGAAATAATCTGCATTGAATTCTTCTTTGTTTTTAACATCAAACAAACCTGTTTTGCACTGATGAATCTCAAATTTTTCTTGAATAAATAAATGGTAAAGTTCGTGTGCAATGGTAAAGTGCTGTCTACCTCTTGAATGATTTGAATTCACTAAAATAAATTTTGAACTATCGTTTATTTTCAATGACATTCCAGAAAACCCCTCTGTCATAGGCTTGAACATTGTAAAAACATTAAGTTTTAACAATAAACTTTTAATACGAATTGCTTCACTACTGCTAATGCCATTTCGTTCTCTGAACAAACTTGCGTTCTTTTGGAGAATCTTCATCATAGTTTAGCAAGTAAGTTATTCATTTTAAGATAATTCTTAACAACTGCCTTAAATTGTGCTATGGTTTCTAAATCCTCACTTTCAAAACCATCAGTTCTAAATGCACTGGTTACATTTTCCTTAAGCCGAATCTCATCTTCCTCATAGAAATCTGCTAGATCAACTCCATATAAGTCGCTTAAGCGAGTCAGAACATCAAATGGAATCTCCCTTGATCCATTTTCGTAGTAACTTATCATTTCTCTTTTTTTTATACCAAGAAAATTAGCAATCGCTTCCTGAGTAAACCCGTTGATTACCCTATACGATTTTACATTTCTTCCAATTATAGTATCTGGAGTCATGACTTTATTTTTTTACTATTTTGTTACAATATTATCTAATTTAAACCTATTATACAAATAATGTAACGAATAAAAAGCAATATTGTTTCGCTATATTCATTATTTATCAATATTTTAACGTTTTAGAGGTATTGTTACGAAGAGGGGTGCAAATGTAAATACTTATTTATAATAACGTCAGTTCGACGTAAGAAACAATTTAAATGCTATGTTATCAGTATATTACTTTGAGGGGAGAAATGGAATGATGGAAAAATGGAATATTGAAAGAAAAAAGTTAGAAGAAACCCCATTATTCCACTATTCCATCATTCCAATACCATATGATAAACTTGTAACAAATTACAATTTAGAGTATTACTACCATTTCTTAAATCGAACTCACGTTATAATAGAAGGATAAATTAAACTTTTTTTGCTGTTGAAAAGAAAAAACTAGAAAGAAAACCCACCCAACCCCTTAAATGTGCAGTTCCAATTCAGTAAACTGATTTAATCATTTCGCTCCGCTCAAGCATTAAAACCGTTTACTTAATCCCACACAAAGAGTTTTCATTTAGAGGACAAACTCAAACACTTTGTGCAACCCCTTTATTTACTGCCTTTATATAACCCGAAGAGAAGAACTTTCGTTCATTTTTCTTTTCAACAGCATCTTTTAAAAGATGGAAAGCTGTGTGCGAGTTGTGTACAAATGAAAAAACCACCTACCCAATTTTAACGTTGTAAGCGGTTCATTTTCTTGTTGTCCTGCAAGGTTTCGAACCTCGACTCTTCTGATCCAGAATCAGACGTGTTGCCAATTACACCACAGGACAATTTTCAGGTTGCAAATATAAGCGAAGAATAATCAATTATCCAAACGTTTATATTGAAAAAATATTAAGACACAAATTATAAGTTACAAGAATACTATCAACTAACAACTTACAACAGTCAACTATTCTACAGCCCTGAAATCTTCGCCCAAGTATCCTTTAGGGTTGTAGTACGATTAATAACCAATGATCCTGGCTTGGAATCGTAATCTACTGTGAAATAACCCATGCGTTCAAACTGAAACTTATCGAGGGGTTTAGCGCTAGCCAATGATGGTTCAACAAACCCTTGGGTTATCTTCATTGACTCCGGGTTGATGGATGATTTCCAATTCTGCCCTTCCTCTACATCGTCTGGGTTCTCCTTTGAGAATAGCCTGTCGAACAAACGAATCTCAGCGTTGATGGCATGTTTAGCCGATACCCAATGAATTGTTCCCTGAACTTTTCGTCCATCGGGTGAATTACCGCCCTTTGAAGCGGGGTCGTAGGTACAATGCAGTTCAATAATATTCCCCGATGAATCCTTTACAACATCGGTACATTTGATGAAGTATGCATAACGAAGCCTCACCTCCTGCCCTATCGCTAAACGGAAGAATTTTTTGGGAGGGTTCTCCATAAAATCTTCCCTTTCGATGTAGAACTCCTTGGAGAAATGGACTATCCTTTTCCCTGCGGTTTCATCCTCAGGGTTATTAACTGCATCTAACCGATCAACCTGATTATCGGGGTAATTGGTGATTACCACCTTAAGCGGATTCAGCACTGCCATCCTTCGCTCAGCACGCTTATTCAAATCTTCACGAAGACAGAACTCTAGTAGAGAGATGTCTATCACATTATCGCGTTTGGCAACACCCACCTTCTCTGCAAAATTTCGAATAGATTCGGGGGTATAGCCTCTACGGCGTAGCCCACAAATAGTGGGCATCCGTGGATCGTCCCAGCCCATTACGACTTTTTCCTGAACCAGCTGAAGGAGTTTGCGCTTGCTCATCATGGTGTAGGTCATATTCAATCGGGCAAACTCGAATTGATGTGATGGAAATATCTCAAGCTTCTCGATAAACCAATCGTATAGCGGACGGTGAACATCAAATTCAAGGGTGCAAATTGAATGGGTAATATTCTCCAATGAATCGCTTTGCCCGTGGGCATAATCGTACATTGGGTAAATACACCACTTATCGCCTGTACGATGATGATCGGTATGGAGTATTCGGTAAAGAATAGGGTCGCGCATTAGCATATTTGAGTGACCCATATCAATTTTAGCGCGTAGCACCTTATCTCCATCCTTAAACTCACCAGCACGCATGCGTTTGAATAAATCAGCATTCTCTTCAGCTGAACGATCTCTGTAAGGGCTATTTTTACCAGCCTGAGTAACCGTACCACGGGTTAAACGAATCTCCTCCTGGGTTTGATCATCAACATACGCCAATCCCTTTCGGATTAATACCAAAGCCCACTCATACAGCTGCTCAAAATAATCAGATGCGTAAAACTCGTTGGCCCATTCAAAACCAAGCCAACGCACATCCTCCTTAATGGAATCAACATATTCAATATCCTCCTTAACAGGATTGGTATCGTCGAACCGAAGGTTAGTTTTTCCACCATAGCGCTGGGCAAGACCAAAGTTGAGACAAATCGATTTGGCATGTCCTATATGAAGATACCCGTTTGGCTCTGGAGGAAATCGGGTTAGAACACGCCCTGCGTGCTTACCTGATTTTAAATCCTCTTCGATAATCTCCTCAAGAAAGTTCTTCGATTTCTCCTCTAAACCTTCGTTTTTTAAGGGTTCGCGTTCCATTTTCAGTAATTGATTGAATAGATGAAACGCAAAATTAGGATTTTAATGGATAAATATATGGGAATTGGAACTTACTTTTTTAAGATAGGGGCTAAAGATTAAACACAGAGACACAGGGGCACAGAGAAATTAATCTGTCCTTGTCACTGAATTGGAATATTATTCTATGGAAAAGTTCATTTCGTAAAATGAAGGAACAGTGCTTTTTAAAAAGAGCGGCTGAAGATTAAACACAGAGGCACAGAGTAATAAATTCCTCTGTGCCTCTGTGTTGGAATATTATTCTATGGTAAAATTCATATCGTACGATGTAAAGTTTATCTCACATTTTGCATTTGGGTCGGTACTGGTCTCAAATTGAGTTTTACTATCCTTCTCGATGTAAATTAATGGTTTGTTCTTGAATCGCTCCTTGGGGTAGTTTATTTCACCATAGGTGTTGGTGCAAATTAGCCTGTAGTTCAACATCGGATCTATCATTAATCTTACTGAACCATACTTGAAATCCCCTTTAAAACTTGTAAAACTGGAGCTAACTCTCTGAATAATAAGTTCTGAGTCGTATGAACTTGGTAAACTTATTGATGATTGGACAGTCCCTAATCGAATCTTATTGTACTTTGAATCGATACAGGAAAAATCGTTCACTTCCGTAATATCATAAGTATCGTTATAGCTGCTTCTGATGGTAAAAGTTCCAACTCTATTCGCGCTAAACTCGGAGTACTTTGAGTCGAATTCTATTTTTGTAAAATCTTCTACTTGAACGTTGCAGTCGTAAAGGTCAAATTTTCCAAGATTCGAATTCCCCTTCGCATTGAGCGTTGAGTACTTTGCACTAATATCAATCCCCCTAAGGTTATCGATGGTATAGGTATCGTCGTATGATTCTAACACAAGAAGATTAACTGATTTAATCGTAACCTTTGAGTATTTCGAGTTAACGATCACCTTATTCAGCTCATCGATATTGAACTTACTATCGTAAATCTCGAATCTTACATCCTTACCCTTGCCCGCATTAACCGTTGAGTATTTTGCACTGAAATTGCTTTTATCGCCAAAATCTCCCATGTTGAGTTCAACATTGTATAAATCAAAGTCGATGCTTCCTAGCAGATTGCCTGCTTTTATGCTATTATACTTGCTATGAAGTTTAAAGGCAATACTTTCGGGCACCCAAATAGCATAGGTTGCTTTAAACGAAGAGATGGATACGCTTTCGCCGGTGATAAGTTTTGTTCTTTTATAAAAACCAAGAATAATGGTTGTTCCCTCGCTAAAACGAGTGTTGATATTGATGCTTCCTGCATCCTGCGATACAATAGGATTCTTAAAAGCATTGAGAAGTAAATCAACATCCTTTTTTTCGCCTCCCGAAATCAGTATTTCGCCGGTGAACTTTATCTCATTGCTCTTCCAAGTGTTGATTTGTAAATCAGAGTCGTAGATATCAAATATCAGCTTATCGGATTCCGATACTTTATAAATTTTCTCGAATCTATCCTTAACCTCGTTACTATTCGCAAATATCGGGTTTATGATGAGTATAAGAACCGCAATAAACGCTGATATTCTAAATATTGATTTGCCGTTTTTCATTTTCTTTACTTTTTTCAATTTCGTTTAACATTCGTTCTAATAGCATTAATTTTTTCCGGTATAAATCCATCAATGAGTTGATAAGCTTCGAATTTGGACCATTCTTCTTTAAATCTGATGAATAGAGTTCAATCAACTCGTCGATGTATTGAATCTCGCTACCTCCCGTTGCAAGTTGAGGATCGTTGTAAGATGCTTGTTTTATTAGCTTTGCATAGCTATTGATTTGGTTTTTGAATTGAAACTCCTGATTGGCTAAAGCAGGGTCGATGTTTACAAATATCAGCTGCTGCTTGCTGTTTTTAGTGAAAAGGTAGGTACTCAAAACCGATACAATAAGAATAACCGATGCCGCAGCAATGGAGCGCCACAATACAATACTCTTGTGCTTTTTAGTACCATTCATTGCCTGCGATATGCCTGCCCATAGATAATCCTCGTCAGGGTTTTCCACGTCCATCGCATTTCGATGCTTTCGTACGTACGATTCTAACTTCATACTTCAATGATTTAACTTAATTCCCTTGAGCTAATTTAAAATTCAGCTCGATCTTAATTTTTCCCTGTAACAGTTTCCTTGCCCGCTGATACTGTGATTTTGAAGTAGATTCCGAAATATTAAGCATCTCGGCAATCTCCTTGTGCATGCACCCTTCGAGCAGGTAAAGATTCAGTACAACCCTCGCCTTTTCGGGCAACGATTTGATTGCCTCGTGTATCACTTCAGGGGTAACCTCTGGAAAATCTACATCCTCAGATTCCTCGTAGGCAATATGGAGATTATCTAAATCGGTAAATACTTGTTTTTTCTGCCTTAGAACATTTAGCGATTTATTGATTACAATCCTTTTTAACCAAACACCAAAAGTTGATTCCCCTTTGAAAGCACTTATATTTTTAAACGCGCTTAAAAAAGATTCCTGAATGATATCCTCCGCATCAAATTGGTTGCTAACAATGCGAATGCTAGTATTGTACATAGCCAACACATGCGTTTTATAAAGCCTGTACATTGCCTGCTGATCGCCCTGCCTTGCGCGCTCAACCAATTTTGCATTGATATCTAACGATTCTAAACCCAAATTCAAAATCTTTACATTAAAGACAACAAGAATTGAAAAAGACGGAAAACTTTTTTATAATTATTTTCCAGTAACTATTCACCACGGAGACACAGCCCGTCCCGATGTATCGGGAGAGGGCACAGAGTTTCACAACTTGTCCCGATTTATCGGGAGAGAAAATATTTATGTTTTCCGTGTTAGTGATTCTTTTGCATTTTGATACTCAATCGTTTTTTTACAATTGCCTCTCCCGATAAATCGGGACAAGTTGTGGTTCTCCGTGCTCCCTGCCTACCGGCAGGCAGGTCTGTGTCTCAGTGGTTTTTGTTCAATTCGATTACGGCTGAATAGTTACATAAATTCTTACAAACTTAAGGAATTGGAATGATGGAAGAATGAAAAATTGGAAGATAAAGGATGATTATTATCCCTTATGGATTGTGATAATAAAACAATAGCGTTTAACTTTGTGCTCTTTAATCAGAAGCAATGGCGTTAATCGAGATTGAAAACATGGAGTTCCACTCCAATCATGGGCACTTTGCAGAGGAGCAGGTGATTGGAAATACTTTTCTAGTGGATCTGAAAATTGAGTATAACTCCGAAATCGCTCAGAGAAGCGATAACCTAAAGGATACCGTTAACTACCAACGAGCCTTCGAGATCGTTAAACGAGAAATGGGGGTTAACTCACACCTTTTAGAGCATGTAGGGGCACGAATTCTCAGCTCATTGATGAATGAACTTCAAGGAATTAAAACCGCTCAGGTTAAGGTATCGAAGGTAAACCCTCCCATGGGTGGAAAAATTCAGAAGGTTAGCGTAACGCTACGAAAGGATGTTGCAACGAAATGATGGAAAGTGGAGTGATGCCTACCTGCCGCCTGCTGGTAGGCAGGCGGCAGGTAGGGAAGACTGTAATTATGGAGTCCTGGCTCAGTACCTGTCGGTCGGATTGGGAATTTGAAAAATGCTCCAAAAAATGAATGAGGTAAACTCGATTGGCATCCCAAATATTGCATTATTCCAACTTTCCATTCCCCCATTGCTCCGCTTCGATTTTTCAAAAAAGATTTGGAGGTTTAATTTTTTTAGTATCTTTGCCATCCGTTTAGCCCGAATGGTATCGTGGCCGAGTGGCTAGGCAGCGGTCTGCAAAACCGTGTACAGCGGTTCGACTCCGCTCGATACCTCGAAAAAAGCCCCTCCTGGGGCTTTTTCTATTTCTTACGATTGTGTAATCCGCACTCTTTGCTGTCAGCACTCTCCCACCACCAACGTCCTGCTCGAATATCCTCACCAGGAAATATGGCTCGGGTACATGGCTGACACCCTATACTCGGGTAACCCTTATCGTGAAGACTATTATATGGTACATTATTTAACTTGATATAATCCCATACCTGCGCTTCGGTCCAATCGATTAAAGGGTTCAGCTTTACCATTCCATTCGCTTCATCCCATTCAATGAGCTGATTATCGGTTCGGGTAACCGACTGATCCCTCCGTAGCCCGCAAATCCAGACATCAGAACCTGCAAATGCTCGTTTTAGCGGATTTATCTTACGGATATGGCAGCACTCCTTACGATTCTCTACACTTTGATAAAAAAGGTTGACACCTTTTTGCGCTACCATCGCCTCAACCTGCTCATGACTAGGAGAATAAACCTCCATTTTTATCTTGTACCTCAAACAGGTTTTTTCTATTAACTCATGGGTTTCGTAGAACAGCCGTCCTGTATCAAGTGTAAACACTCGTGTTTCTGGGGCAATCCTCATAACCATATCGGTTAAAACCTGATCCTCTAACCCAAGGCTCGACGATAAAACAATTCGACCTCGATACTCGTATAAAAACCATCGAAGTATCTCGTCAGGAGTTTTTACTTCGAGTTTAATCTTTAACTTGTTAAATATATTTTTGTCCATTATTATAACAGCCTTTGAAAACAAAGTAATAATCAGCGTTCAAAAATAAACAATAAATCATTATTTGCCATCCATCAAAAAAAATAGATTTTTACTTAAAAATAGCATAACTTTACTCCTGTAATTTTGTTGTACATTATATTTTTTTATTTTTTACGACTAACTTTACGTTTTTATAAAACAAAGAAATCATGAAAAAGATTTTTACTCTGATATTAAGTCTCGCCCTTATGCAAGCATTCGGGCAAACCTCTCCAATCTTAATGCAGGTTGTAGCATCAGCTGGAGGTTCATTTTCTTCAGCAAGTCTTAAAGTCGATTGGACCCTAGGTGAGTCGGTTATTGGGAATTTACCTGGAACAGGCGTTATTGTCACCCAAGGTTTTCAGCAAGGAAACTTACTTGGAACAGGTGTTCCAACTGAACCCGAATTCGCATCAACCAATTTTAATTTATTCCCAAACCCTGCCATCAATATGGTCTATTTTAAAATAGATAACAAGGAAGCCAAGGGAACTTTTATAGTTGATGTGTTTGACATTACAGGGCGTAAGCTTCTAAGCAATAACCTCGGTCAGTTCAATAATCAGGAAACCATGGATATGAACATTTCTTCCTTAAAATCAGGTATTTACTTAGTTAAGGTTCGCATTGGCAACTTTAGCAGCGATGTGATAAAACTTATTAAGGAGTAGTTAATTCTAATACTACATACTCAGCAGATAATTGGCTAGTTCGATTATCTGCTTTTTTTTACCTTCTTAAAAAACTACAGCAATGAAAAAACTACAGTTAACTGCATTACTATTTGTATTTTCATTCATACTCCAGGCGCAAGCCCCACAGGGCTTTTCGTACCAAGCAGTAATCCGCAACGGCAGCGGTGCCCCCATCGTTGACCAGTTCGTTGGGGTGGAGATCACCCTCCAGAACACGCTGGAGGCGGTGCTATACACCGAAACCCATCGGCCGAGGACCAGCGCCCAGGGCGTCATATCCATTACCATTGGCGAAGGGACCGTGGTGGGAACAAATACCTTCGCCAGCATTCCGTGGAGCACAGGGGATGTTCTGGTCAAGGTCCGAATCGACCCTGCCGGGGGAACCGCCTACGCTCAGGTAGGGGAGCTAACCGAATTAAAGTCGGTGCCCTACGCACTATATGCAAACCCGAAAGAGATTACCAGCTCCCCGAGCGCCGATCCCAACGCCCCCATCTTCGAGGTGAAGAACAGCCTGGGGCAGGTCGTTTTCGGCGTTTACCAGGGGGGCGTAAGGGTTAACGTGGAGGATGTGGCCAAGAGCGCCAAGGGCGGGTTCGCCGTGGGCGGCCTCTCGGGTTCTACCAAGGCGGGCTCTACCGAGTTCCTCCGCATCACCCCCGATAGCGCAAGGATTTACATCAACGATGCGATCACCCCCAAGGGGGCCAAGGGCGGGTTCGCCGTGGGAGGCCTTTCCGGATCGACTAAAGGGAAGGCTGCTGAATTTCTTCGCATCACCCCCGATAGCGCAAGGATTTATATCAACGACTCAAATACCAAGGGGGCTAAGGGCGGGTTCGCCGTGGGAGGTCTTTCGGGTTCTACCAAGGCGCCATCGGGCAACTTCCTCGACCTCACCCCCGATAACTACTTCATTGGGCAGGAAGCGGGGAAATCTATCACCACTGGGCTGTATAACTCGTTTATGGGATTTGAAGCAGGTAAAAGCAATAAGACTGGGAGCAATAATGTTTACCTTGGCTACCAAACAGGGTCTTTGAATGGAACAGGAGAAAACAACGTTTTTATTGGTAATAGTAGTGGATTTAATAGTAATGGTGGCTATAGTAATATATTCATAGGACACCATGCAGGATTGAATTCGACTAGCACAACCCACAGCACTTTTATCGGAACCGATGTCGCCTATAATATGAACGGAGATGATAATATTGTTATTGGCGATCAAGCAGGAAGAAATAATTATGTTTCAAATTACGAAACATTTGGTGCTGTAGTTATAGGTGTTGATGCTGGTCGGAATATTACGGGAAGTGGAAACTTAATCTTAGGTGTTGGAGCAGGTTCAAAATGGAATGGTACAACTGAAAGAAATAATAATGTTTTTATTGGATCGAGCGCTGGAGGCGGAGGGTTAAATACTTTAAGCGATAACAATGTTTGTATAGGATATCAAGCGGGCTGGGAGAAAACTGGTTCAAATAAGCTTTATATTTCTAATTCAGATATTAATAACCTGATTTATGGAGAGTTTGATAACCAGCGTGTTGCAATTAATGCGACCAATCCCACACAAACGCTCGATGTAAATGGTAATGCTCGGTTTCGAAGTATTGGTTCAGCAGCTGGTGGATTAGCTCTTTATCGTTTGGCTGATGGGACTTTAACTACTTCAGTCTCTGATATAAGGCTTAAAGAAAATATTAATTCATTAACTAGCTCTCTTAGCAAGGTATTGCAGCTTAGAGGTGTAAGCTTTACTTGGAAAAAAGAGCCCCAAATGGGTTTGAAAATTGGATTTATTGCACAAGAAGTTGAAAAAGTGTTCCCTGAACTGGTATTCACGAATGAAGTTGATGGTTTTAAAGGCGTTAACTATGCCGAAATGACAGCTGTTCTGGTCGAAGCAATAAAGGAACTTCAAAAACAAAATCAACTTTTACAGGAAAAAGTAAAGGAAATAGATGCCATCAAAGCAGAGCTCGAATCCATTAAAGCTAAACAAAAAAAATAATAGAAAAATATAAACATCAAAGCCCTAACAGAATAAAATCGTAACTATTCAGCAGTAATCGAATTGAACAAAAACCACGGAGAAACAGCCCGTCCCGATGTATCGGGAGAGAGCACGGAGAGCCACAACTTGTCCCGATTTATCGGGACGGGCTGTTTCTCCGTGGTGAATAGTTACTAAAAATCGGATGGTCTATATATTTCAATATATTCGTCAAAAATATTACGCTATAATTAACTAATAAACCACTTGATTGTTGCCCTTACGTTAAGCCAAGTACTGTAAATTTAATGCATTGGTAAATAGCTAACTAATACTTTATACAAATGAAAGTAAAGAATTTTTTGGACAAACTGATACCAATACTCTTGGTACTTTGCATTCAAATATCGGGATATGCTCAAGCCCCACAGGGCATTTCGTACCAGGCGGTAATCCGCAACGGCAGCGGTGCCCCCATCGTTGACCAGTTCGTTGGGGTGGAGATCACCCTCCAGAACACGCTGGAAGCAGCGCTATACACCGAAACCCATCGGCCGAGGACCAACGCCCAAGGCGTTATCTCGATAACCATTGGCGGCGGGGAGAAGGTGGGCACCAATACCTTTGCCAGCATTCCGTGGAGCACAGGTGATGTTCTGGTCAAGGTCCGAATCGACCCAACAGGGAATACCGACTATAGCCTAGCAGGAGCGCCCACCAAGCTCCAATCAGTCCCCTATGCGCTTTACACCAACCCGAAGGAGGTTGTCAGCTCCCCGAGCGCCGATCCCGATGCCCCCATCTTTGAGGTGAAGAACAGCCTGGGGCAGGTCGTATTCGGCGTTTACCAGGGGGGCGTAAGGGTTAACGTGGAGGATGTGGCCAAGAGCGCCAAGGGCGGTTTCGCCGTGGGAGGCCTCTCGGGGTCAACCAAGGCGGGGTCTGCCGAGTTCCTCCGCATCACCCCCGATAGCGCACGGATTTATATCAACGATTCAAATACAAAAGGAGCTAAGGGCGGGTTCGCCGTGGGAGGTCTTTCTGGATCGACTAAAGGGAAGGCTGCTGAATTCCTTCGCATCACCCCCGACAGCGCGAGGGTTTACATCAACGACTCAAATACCAAGGGGGCCAAGGGCGGGTTCGCCGTGGGAGGTCTCTCGGGCACAACCAAGGCATCCACTGGCAATTTTCTTGACCTCACCCCCGAAAACTATTTCATTGGGCATCAGGCTGGGAAAAGCATTACAACAGGACAGTTTAACTCATATTTGGGCTATCAAAATGGCCAAGCCACTACGACTGGTTCTAGCAACGTTTTTATAGGCTATCAGACTGGCTACTCAAACCAAACCGGTGCGAATAACGTGGCGGTTGGTAATGTCGCTGGCTATCTAAGTACTGCTGGAGCAAGCAACGTGTTCATTGGCGACTCTGCTGGGTATGGGAATACCAGCAGCTACAACGTATTCCTTGGGAAGGGGAGCGGAAAGGCCAACACCGGGCAGTACAACGCATTTCTGGGATATCAGGCTGGCTTGAAGAATACCAGCGGGGCAAGCAACGTGTTCATTGGAAACCAGACTGGAAGGAATAATACGGTTGGCAACTACAATACGTTCTTGGGGTATCAATCGGGGTATTCGAGCAACTCCAGCTATAATACTTTCTTAGGGTATCAAACAGGGTTTTTGAGTACTGCAAACTACAACTCTTTTGTTGGGTACCAGGCGGGACGAAGCAATACAACGGGTACTAACAACGTATTCCTTGGTTACCAGACTGGCTACTCAAACCAAACCGGTGCGAATAACGTGGCGGTTGGTAATGTCGCTGGCTATCTAAGTACGGCAGGGACTAGCAACGTGTTCATTGGCGACTCTGCTGGGTATGGGAATACCAGCAGCTACAACGTATTCCTTGGGAAGGGGAGCGGAAAGGCCAACACCGGGCAGTACAACGCATTTCTGGGATATC